>Ga0105237_10001969_pt1 | contig 26126 bp, 18 predicted proteins | sample KBSC24metaG_FD_81520 | JGI IMG/M metagenome (GOLD analysis project Ga0105237, IMG submission 81520) | Corn rhizosphere microbial communities from Kellogg Biological Station, Michigan, USA - KBS C2-4 metaG | ecosystem: Host-associated > Plants > Roots > Rhizosphere > Soil | place: Michigan, USA...
CTTCGGGGATACCGATGCCGGTGTCGGCGATGGCAAAGGCCAGGGTTATCTGGCGGGCGCCGCGTTCGGGCAGGGGGTCATTGGGGTGTGCGGAGGAGCTTGGATGCAGGGGGGTGCTTGGGTGCAGGGGGGCGGTTTGCTGCAGGGATACGTTTATGTGGATGTTCCCTTGTTCGGTAAATTTAAGTGCATTGCCGACCAGATTGATCAACACCTGGTTCAGCCGGTAGGGATCGCCTCGTAAGACGTTGGGGATCGCGGGGTCTATCGCCACCTGCCAGGAGAGTCCTTTTTCTCTCATGCGGTGATCGAACATGGCCTGAATGTTATCCAGGACATCTTTCGGGCGGAATTCTATCTTCTCTATAGTCAGCTTGCCGGCCTTTATCTTGGAAAAGTCGAGAACGTCGTTGACGATGACCAGGAGATTATTTACGCTGCGTTTGATGATACCTGCAAACTCCTTTTGCTGGGGGTTGAGGGGGGTACCCAGCAGCAGGTCTGTCATACCCTGGATGCCATTCATCGGCGTCCTTATCTCATGGCTCATATTGGCGAGAAAGATCTCTTGCATGCTTTTGGCGTTCTGGGCTTCCCCGATGGCGGCGATGAGCTGTTGCTGATGATGGACCCTTTCCGTGATGTCGGTTGCGACGCCGCCTATGCCTATCCGCTGGCCACTGCTGTCCAATAAGGGGAATTTCATGGAAAGCAGGTGAAGGTTAGCTTCGGCGCCTTGTATGATCTCTTCCATCTCCATGGATCGTCCCGTGCGCATAACCGTTTCATCCAAAGATGTATATCTGTCGGCGGCTTCGGGTGAGGAGATGGCATGGTCCGTCTTGCCGATGACGGCTTCATTTTTAACGCCGACGACCTCTTCAAAACGGCGGTTGACCATGATATAACGTCCTTCGGGATCCTTAATATAAATAAGAGAGGTGGAGTTATCGAGTATCGCCTGCAGCCAGACCTGGTTCTCTTTCAGACGCTGCTCCGCCTTTTTTCGTAAGACGATGTCTTTATTCAGCCGCATGAGGATAACGAAGATGAACAGGAAAGCCAGTATGCTGCCGCTGATCAATAACAAAGAGACTTTCATATCTGCCGTTTTGGAGCTAAGGCGGCGTTGGGCTAAGAGGTCCCTTTCCTTTTGTATCATCTCGGCCAGTGTGTTTTTCAGGGTCACCAGGGAAAGGCTGTCATTACCGGGTTTGAGAGTGCGAATGGGGACAAGCAGGCTCTGGACGAGTAACTGCTGATCGGGATTATCGGAGGTGAGTTTTTGCAGCCGGGTTATATCTTTTTCCAGGGCTTCATAAAGAGCTGGATTGGGCGGACGTCCTGTGACGGAATCCCAGGCGGAGATACGGGTTTTTATTTTATCTATCTGTGCGAGGACGCCATAGGTGTGGTTGACCCAATGGGTGGTGCTCTCTACGTTCTTTTTATTAAAATAGACCAGCCAGCCTATAAAAGACAGGGAGCAAAAGGAAATAATCAGTAGCCAGGCGATCTTACGCTGTAATGCAAACTTTGCATTAAAAACAATTCTCATGTGCGCGTTACAGGATTTGGATTTGTCCTATAACGCCAAAAACGGCATAAGATTTTACAAGGAGAAATTCTATAATAATATTATATACATAAATAAGCAGATACACTTAACGTCCCTTTGAAGCATAAGGCCCGAAGAGGGCCTTGACGCGCAGGTCGGCACGGCTGTCGTCCAATATGATGACATAGTATGTTTGTCCGCCCGGGAGGACGCGAACAACGATATGGCCCTGGAGGCTACGATAGGATCTGTCGATGAGAGGGCCGATCACCAACTGGTTAGCCTCCATCATATTGGTGGCGAAGAGGTCGCGCGGGCCGTCATAGAGGTAGGGGGAAACGGTCCGGATAAGGGTCTCATGACCGGGATGATCGGCTGTCCATACCTGTTCGATCCAAACCCGGGGTTGCAGGGTTTTGACCATGAATTCGCCTACGGCGTCGCGGTTGCCATGATGGTCCATGGTGGCGACGTCCACGGCGCCTATCGCGCGGGCGACGGGTGTTTCGACATCGCGCCAGGAAGGATCGCCCAGGAAAACATTCCCGGGGCAGTCGCCGCCGGTGTAATAGCTGAACGGGCCGTAGTGGATGACCAGTACATTGCTGAGGGGGTTTTCGTCGGGCCATGTCTTTTTATCGGCCGTGTCGATGGGCGGGAAATGCTGGCGGACGCTGCTGTCCCGTCCCGTCCATATCCAGCCGTTGGATTTTACATTCTGTATATAACAGGTGGGATAGCTGTCCGGGTGATAGAGAAGCCGGATCTGGCGGCGGCTGCCGGCCTTCAGGAATCCGGTCTGCATGCCTTTGGCTTTTTTGTCGTCGACAAAGGCAAGATAGTTCTGCCAGGTGATTACAAAATGATTGTCTTTCGGCAGGGTGCGCAAGGAAATTCCGGGGTCGACGGGATAGTGATAGTCGCGGGTGAGCAGGTGGCGGATCGGCAACAGCTCCCCCACCCCGGTGATGCCGGTGAGGGCAAATTTTTTGTCGGCGGATAAGGGGGCATCGGGGTACCAGCTTCCGAAGTGGTCATCGTGAAAATGGGAGATGACGGCATAGTCGATGGTGAGGGTGGCGGCGGATGGGGCGGTTCCGGCAGCGGCGGGGGTGGCGGGCGCTACCTGCCGGATATAATTCGCGATCCAGGCGTAGGGGGGACGGGTATTATCCGGGTGGATGGGGGTATTGCGTTTGGAGGTGGTGCGGGGGTCGGTGGGGTCGAGCTCGCCGGCGTCGAAGACGATGGAGGTGCCGTCGGGGAGGATGAAGAAGGCGGCGTTGCCCCGGCCGGTGTTGATATGATGGAGGTCGAGGTAGCCTTCCTTCCAGGGGGGAAGGGGCTGGCCGGGGATGGCGATGGGTTGGGCGGGGCCGCCAGGGGGCTGGGTTGGCGGCGTAGCCGGGGGTTGGGCGCGTAGTATTGCGGCGGCCAGCAGCAGGAATACGAAGAGGGATGGTTTCATATAGTAAATATAAAGCGGGATGGTTTCCCATCCCGCTCCTATAAACAAATCAATTTTAGAATGAATAGCGTGCGCCGAACTGGACGGTATAATATGTAGACGCTTGCAGCTTCGCACCGGCGCTCGTGTTTACTTTATATATAAAAGAGTGCGAGGCCTGATCAAATCCGTTGACATTATAAATATTCGTATTGGTGATGGTTGTATAACCACCCCATTGCTTGTTCAGCAGATTCAGGACGTTGAAAATATCGGCCCTGAAGGTCAGCTTATGCGTACCAGGCAGCTTCAGATCGTAGGCGGCGCTGAGGTTCCATTGTGTGCGCCAGGGCATGATGCCTCCAAGATACGGAGCAAACTTTCCAAAGTTGGATTGCAGGAATTGTCTGAACTGGGGGCTGGTATTTTGCAACAGCGTCTGCATGTCGGTCTTGATATTGGCTGGCGTAGCAGGGTCGTTGGGATTAAAGATATATGCCAGATCGGTACCGTCATTGTTCTCCCCGATGATATCTTTATTGATGTAGGAGGAGTAACGGGCATTCTGGGAAGCCACGAAAGAAGAGCTGATGCTAAAGCCGTAGAAGGTGGGGCTCAGGAACAGGGCCACCAATTTGTTCCGCTGGTCGCCATCGCTGTAATAGTTCGATCCATAGGAAGCATAATTCTGATAGGTGGGTCCGACGGCAAAGTTAGAGTTCCGCGGGTCGCCGTTATCATAGGGCGGTGTGCCTTTTGCCGATCCTCTCGCATAGGAAAGGGTGAAAGAACCATCCCTGCCGATCTGGGCGGCAGCTTCCAGCATGACGCCGATGTATTTGGACGACCAGTTGGCGTTGGTGAAATAACGCACCTGGTTGAAGTCGGAAAAGGCGCGGGAGTTGGCCAGCGGAATGGTGAAGCTATTCTTACTGCTATATTTGTCCGGTGTAAGTGTGCTGGGGTCTACATAGATACCGCGGCCTTCGTTGGTATAGAATACCGGCGTGCTCTTGAGGTTGAGGTCCTTCAGGTAGAAGTTGTCCCATGTGTTATCAAAGTACAGGTTGGCGCCCATCCGGAACCAGCTGTTGAAATAATGGTAGTAGCTGAGGTTCGTCTTGAAGGTGAGCGGGTTCTTCAGGTGTTTGTCGATGGCCAGCACCGTAGCGGGCTGTGTGTTATTCAGCGTTTTGTAGTAGTCCAGGCCCGGAACGGCGTTGAAATCCTTCTGGTATGCCGCCCAGTCTGGTTTTGGCACATTGTTATAGATGTCTACCTGGCGGAAGTCCACGCCATTGTCGATGTGCGCAAAAGTGATCGGCTGTGTGGTCAGCTCAGACGCGAACAAGCCGGCGCCAAGCTTGACGATATCCTGACCATTGCCTTTAACATCCCAGATGAGGTTGAACCGGGGCTGTATATTCTTTGCATCGAAAGGCACGACGTGCGTATTGATGCCCAGTTCGCGTTCCAGCTGAGGATTGTAGGTCGGGGCGCTGCCAATGATCTGTCCATCCCAGCGGAGACCTACGGTAAGGTTCAGGTTAGGGCGGATATTGGTCTCCATTTGTGCGAAAGCGCCCAGTTCGATAAGGGGAACGCTGATCTTCGGGTTTGAACCGGTGAGCGATATCTTCCTGTTAAAGCGATAAGGATTGTTATTGGCCAGGTCGGTGATACTATTGTAATAGAACTGCCCCTGCTGGTCATGAGAAAGTCTGTCGGTGATGTGGTTGATATTATTATCTGTTCCAAAGACGAAGTTAAGATTGCCGACTTTATAACGCAGGTAGTCAATGATCTGGATGACATCAGAAGCGTCTCTTTCGGGCACCCAGTTCTGATCGCCAAAAGCAAGTTGGGTGCCGCTGGTATTTGCAGAGCCATCAACATAAGGGGTATTGATGGTGACGAAACCTTCGGGTACGTGGTTGCCCACAAAATGCAGGAATTTCCGGTAGGTGCTGAAATTTAGTTTCAGTTCATTCACCAGATTGGGATTGAATTCTGTTCTCAGCGCGAGCATGACGGCATTCTGGTACTCGACACCGATATACTGCGTTTGGAGCAGGCCACCGCCTTTCAGCTTATTGGGGTCTTCAAAACGGAGGTAGTTGTATTTCAGCGTCAGCAAATTTTTCTTATTGATGTTCCAGTCGAATTTGGCAAATGCATTTTGTGTTTTCTGTACAATGCCTATCGTGCCATATTGCGTCATTTGGGGAAAACCAAATTGAGGGCCATAAAGAATGTTGATGACCGAGTCCAGGGCGGCCTTGGGCATCTTCAGGTTCTTCTCTGCCGCCACCTGGGTTGTGCCGTTGAGAGAATAGTCATAAGCCGACAAAGGAAGTCTGTTCTGGTATTGATCGTAAGAGATGAGGAAATGCAGCTTATCCTTGATGATGGGTCCGCTAAGCAGCCCACCCCACTGACCCACTTTATTTTGGGGGGTGCGGGCGTGACCGTTGATATCCGTATGCTGGGCCAGGTCGTTGGCGCCATAGTATCCCCAGGAGGAGCCGGATAATTTGTTCGTACCGGATTTGGTGATCGCCTTGACGACACCGCCGCTGCCGCGGCCATTGGTTACGTCATAGGAGTTGGTAGAAATTTCGAATTCCCGGATGGTCTCAGAAGAGATAGAGAACGCCGCGTCCGAGATCCCCGAAAAATGGGCGCGACGGTTGCTGACGCCGTCCAGCATATACCCTGTACCGCCGGCTTTGGCTCCCGCGAGGGATTGACCATTGGCCAGAGGCGACAAGGTCACCAGATCGGTATAGTTGCGGGTGGCGACGGGGATCTTCGACAGGGCCCGGCCGGTAACGGCGGTGCCCGTACCGAGACGGTCGACGCTGTTATTAAAGCTCGTAGAATGTACCGTCACCTCTGCCAGCGTGGTCGCGTTCCTGCTGAGGGTGATCTTATGCAGGACCAGACGGTCGCCGAGATTGAGTACGTTGTCCTTTAAGACCGTAGTTTGTGCGCCAACGGCAGAAACTTCTATATTATATGTTCCTACCGGCAGATCACGAAGCGTGAAATATCCTTTTTTGTCGGTGACAGTGGTGGTGCTGAAACCAGTGGCGGTATTCTTAACGGCGATGGTGGCGCCATCGATGGATTTACCGCTGTCATCCAATACGAAGCCGCTGATGCCGGATCCGCCGGATTGGGCGATCAAAGCAGTGACAGACAGCATTAAAAAAAATGGGACTAAAAGGAGCCTAATAACCAGGGAGGTATTCTTCTTCATTACAGTTATGTTTTCGCCGCAAAGCTATTAATTTGAGTGAGATCATATTGCGTTGCGTGAACAAACTTAACCGTATGGTAAGAAAAAGTTCACATAAAAAAAACAGGGGAGAGCAGGGGTATTTCACTCTGCCTCTTTTAACAGGGCTTCCAGGTCGAGCCGGCGGGTATACATGGTGAGTTTGCCGTCGCCGTCCAATGGCCATTGGTCACGGGGTTTGTCCCAGTATAATTCAACTCCGTTGCGATCGGGGTCATCGAGATAGAGTGCTTCTGAAACGCCGTGGTCGGAGGCGCCGGAAAGCGGATATTTTGCTTCGGCGAGACGCCGGAGGGCAATGGCAAGGTCTTTTCGGGTGGGGTAAACGATGGCCGTGTGAAACAAGCCTGCGGCGGCTACGGGTGCGGGTGGTGCACCTTTGCTGTACCAGGTGTTCAGGCCGATATGGTGGTGATAACCGCCTGCGGAGATGAAGGCGGCTTCTTCGCCGTATTTAACCATGAGTTCAAATCCCAGCAGACCGCAATAGAAATCCAGGGAGCGTTGGAGGTCGCTGACCTTCAGGTGTACGTGCCCGATGCGGGTCTGGGCGGGGATAATATATGGAGTCATCCCGCAAAGATAGGAATATGGTGTCTACCACCTAAAGCGGATGCCGAGCGTGACCGGCATGGCGATGAGATGATAGGTCTGGGTGGATGCCTTGTTATTAAAATATTGTCCGCCGACAGCAAGCGCCAGTCCGAACTTACAACTGAAAAAGTAGGCCACCCCCATTTTGATGCCAGCCGTGGGGCCCAGTTTGGTGGAAGGCTTATCCGTCAGCGTATTTCCGCTGTTGACAATCTTGCTGCCGCCCGGAATGGAAACTCCCGCAGACAAGGATATGTTGGATTGCCAGCCGAGGGGGCCGCCGATAGTGGCTTTGCCGAATAGCTGGACGGGGATGATGGGTTTGCCCGGGTAGACTGTATTATAGGTATTAGGGGCAGAACCGGCATATGGAATATCGTCCTGGTACGAAAGGGTGATATAAGAAGCAGATATGCCTGCCTGGAACCAATGATTAAAGATGCGGGAAATAGCCAGCTCACCTGTGAGCTGTGCGCCGTTGGTACGGGTATGTTGCGTGGTGTTGTCAAACCGGGGGATCGAGTTGAAAGAGCCGCCGCCGTCCAGAGCGATCTCCCATTTTTTCTGGCAATCGTCATCCTTCCCTTTGTTGACCGTCTTTATCCAGGACGTGTCGGAAAGGACGTAGCGCAGGCTGTCCCCGCCTGCCGGGCTATCGGCTGTTATGGGTATGTGCAATGTTATGGCCGTATCGTGGCAAAGTACGAATTGATCGACCGTCTCCTGTCCATATATTTTTGAATAATGTCCCAGGCTGTCTTTTATACGGCCGATGGTATCGATGCTTCGGGTGAGGCGATATACGGTGTCATAGGGTTTTTTCTTCCCGCCTTTTACTACCATTGCCTGGTAAAAACGGATACTGATGCGCAGGGAGCGATCATGGGAAGCAGATGCTGTCTTCAGCGTGTCTGTTGTGGCGGTGAATTTGATATCCCGGCAGCAGCCTGTGCCGTTGTTATTGGGATCGTTGGCAAAAAATGCGTTGCCGCAGGTGTGCAGGATATAGAAGGAGCAGCCGGTGGGTCCCGTCAATTTCCATGCGGCTATCCCGTCTTCACTTTCGCCGGCGGGGTTCAGCCGGACATAAATGAAATTACTTTCTTTATTGAAGAATCCAAGATTGCCGATGGTGCCGGGATTGATATAAAGATTCTCGACATTGGATGGCTTAAGGGATTTATACCCGTTGGTAAAACCAATGTCCTGAAGCAACTGGTTGAAGACAGTAAATTCCTTTTGATATTTTTTCCGGCTATCGGGGTTTTTAACGGCAGCTATAAATAATGCCCGGGTGGTAATTCCTTTTTCGTGTTGAAGAAATGGGAATTGCGGATGATTGCCCAGCCGCTCTGTGAAGTTCCGGGGGCGGGTGTGTGAATCAAATTGGAATAAGGTGGATGATCTTTTACAGGAGGACTGAGACCAGGCTCCGTTGCAAAGCAGGGCCAGGAGAACGAATAAAAGAGAACGCATCAGGGTCAGGGTTGGTTTAAGGGGCCACAGGCCGGGTTGTTAGCCTTGCTACTCATCAGCTATAACGTTAAAGCTGTCTTTTTCTTATATCAAAAAATAAATAATAATATTTTTTTTCATCCGTTAAACCATCCGATAAACCGTCCGTCCTAAGTAAAAGCATTTAACAAAACTTTAAAAACCTACTAAATCAACTTTATGAAAATGTCTATTAAAATGAGAAGCCTGTCTCATCTGGTCCTGGCCACCGCCCTTACGGGGCTGATGTTTTCCTGTAAAAAGAGCAGTGTAAGCGATTCGGGCACTTCCAATGCCGATCTGCAAACTCAATCCGATGACCAGAACAGGGTTTCTACTGAAAGTGATGCTGCATTTGACGATGTCAATGCTGTAATGAACGATCAGGCTACTGTCACCGGCAGCAGAGAGGTACCTACGGTACGTTATGGCGTAGTGACAGAAGGTGTGGACACCATAAAGACCAAGCCGGTATGTGATGCGGTAGTGACTATCGATACAACGGTAAATCCCCGTAAGATCGTTATCAATTACAATGGCGACGGCTGTGGCATCTACCGCAAACGTACCGGTACTGTAACGATCACCATTCCTGCCGGTGTACGCTGGAGGGATGCCGGCGCGCAGGTAACGGTCACTTTTGATCTGACCATTCAGCGTGTCCTTGACAACAAGAGTATTAAGCTGACCGGTACGCATGTATACACCAATGTCACGGGCGGTAATGTTTTTGCTTTGAATGCGAACAGCACTTCTGCGATAGTTCATACCGTCACCAGTGATAATATGGCTATTACTTTTGACAATGGCGCACAGCGGACCTGGCATGTTGCCCGCAAAAGGACTTTCACCTTCAGCGGCGGGCTGGTTATTGCATTGGAAGGTACGCATACGGAAGGTAATGTCACCGGTGTTTCGGAGTGGGGTACGAACCGGTTTGGCAACAGCTTCACTACTTCTATCACCCAGGCGTTGACGGTGAAACAAAGCTGTGCATGGCAATTGACCAGTGGACAGTCGTCGCTGGTGAATTCAGCCGGTACCACGGTGATCACTTTTGGTCTGGATAAGGACGGCAATGCGACGGGATGTCCGGTACAAGGTGCAGTCTATTATTTCAAGCTTGTTTGGACGAGCAACGCGAATAAGACTTATACGGTCATTTTGCCTTACTAAGGCAACCCGCTACATAGTTTACAAAAAAATAGACCCCTGACGGGGTCTATTTTTTTGGCGAGCCTGAATTATTCGGATCTGAGTGATTTGACGGGATTTGCGACTGCAGCGCGGATAGCCTGGAAGCTGACGGTGAGCAGAGCGATGCCGATGGCCAATATACCGGCAAGCGCAAACATCCACCAGCTGAGGTGAATGCGGTAGGCAAACCCCTCGAGCCATTTCTGCATGGCCCACCAGGAGATGGGGATCGCGACGGCGAGGGCTATGCCGACGAGTTTTAAAAAATCTTTGGAGAGGAGGCCGGCAAGACCGCTGACGCTGGCGCCTAATACTTTCCGGATGGCGATCTCTTTATTCCGTTGTTCGGCGCTGAATGCGGCCAGACCGAAGAGTCCAAGACAGGAGATCAGGATGGCCATCAGGGTAAAGGAATTGATAATGCGGGATAGGGTTCTCTCGGTGGTATACTGTTGTTGTACGATATCGTCCATAAACGCATATTCGAACGGCACGCCGGAAAAATGTTTACTCCAAAGATCCTGCACCTGTTGCAGAAAGGATCTGTAGTCGCGGGAGGCGGCGCTGACGGTGATATCCGAGCGGATGTCCACATTCTCCTTCACCGTCCTGTCTGCATACCGTAACATGAAACAATTCACGTCATCGTGCAGGGAGCTATAATTAAAATCTTTCATGACGCCGGCTATTTCCAGCCAGGCGGGTGTCTCGCCGGGGTCCTGCTGGGGAAAGATGCGGGTGCCGGGAGCGGTGCGGGGTGTCAGTCCCAGTCTTCTGGCGGTGGTCTCATTGATGAGTACTTTCGCCGAATCCTGTGTGCGGAAGTCGCGGCCGCTGACGAGGGTGATACCATTGGCTTCTACAAAGTGTTCGTCGGTGTATATCTGTTTTATCTCCTGGCCGCTGGCGCCGTTGCCGCCGCTGAGAAAATAGACCCAGCTGTTGGGGACAGACCAGCCAAGATGATTATTGGCCATACAGACCGCTTTGACACCGGCTAGTTGTTTCATATCGGCTGCAAAAGCGCTTGCGTGTTCCTTTTGTGCATCGGTGTACAGGGAGAAGACCAGTTTCTGGTCTTTGTCAAAACCGAGGTCTTTGTTTTTTATAAAATTCAACTGGCTGTAGATAACAATAATACCGGAGATGAGGGTGATCGACAATACAAACTGGAAGACTACCAGCCCGCGGCGGATGCCGGCCGCCGACACCTGGTTGGTGAAATTGCCTTTGATGACCTTTATCGCCCTGAACCCCGACAAATAAAAGGCCGGATAGCTGCCTGCGACCAGGCCAGTCCCGGCAACAAGAACTGCCAGCAGGGCCCATATTTTGTAATCCGAGAGGAGGGCCGGGCGGATATCGGCCTGGGTGATCTGATTGAGCCACGGCAGGGCGATGATCAATAAAGGCAATGCCACCAATACGGCGAGTAATGTGACCAGCAGGGATTCTCCCAGGAACTGCCGCACGAGATCGGTCCTGCCGGCGCCAATGACCTTTCGTACGCCCACTTCCTTTGCCCGGCGGGAAGCCCGGGCTGTGCTTAGGTTCATAAAATTGATACAGGCTATGATCTGGATGAGGGCGGCGATCAGGAGTAATAACCAGAGAAAAGAGCTGCTGACCGACTTATCATCGTGATTATAACCGGCTGTCGTATGAATGGCCTGTACGGGTTGCAGCCGCAATTGTTTGGTCATGCCAAGGTTCTTCAATTGCCGGGCGCCGTATTTATTCAAAAAGGCGGGCAATTGTTTTTCCAGCTGGGCAGGATCGGCGCCGGGTGTCAGCCTGACATAGGAGGCCGTGAAATTATTGCCGGCCCATGAATCGTTGGTCCGGGCATATGCGCCCATGCCACCGCTGTTCATGGCCATGAACAGGTTGGCGTGTATATGTGACTTACCCAGGCTTTCATCGACAACGCCGGCAACCCGGAAATCATGTTTTCCATAGGCGTTATCGATAGTGATCACTTTTCCGACCGGGTCTTCATTGCCAAATAGTTTAGCGGCTACCGGAGATAAAAGCACGACCGTGTATGGATCCTGCAGGGCCGTCGATGGTTTGCCATAGAGAAAATGAAAACGAAAGACGTCGAAGAAAGTAGAGTCGGCGTATACGGCATCCTGTTCATAAAAGAACTTGTCCTTATACTGGAGCAAATGTTTTTTGAAGCCGAAACCATCTGTGCGTATCACGCGGGCGAACTGCTGGACCGCGCCAAAATCTTTTTTCATAGCCGGCGCCACCGGCGGGGAGCAGAAGGCCGTCATGGAAGGTTTGTTACCGGATGTACTTATCCAGGCTGTAACCCGGTAAATATCCTTTACGTTGGTATGTTGCTGGTCGTAGCTGTATTGGTCGGTGACGTAAAGCACGATATAGAGGCAGCAAAGTGTGCCGGCTGCCAGTCCGAAGATGTTGATCGCGCTGAAAGTGATATTCCGGGAGAGAAACCGCAGTGCTGTCCTGAAATAGTTTTTTATCATGAGCCTTGGTTTGGGGGTTTGCGAGCCAATACGGTGCCGGGTTTGTTTCTCGTTGCAGGCCAACGATTTGCCGACTTTTTTAGCCGGAGGATGTCCGTTTTTGATACAGGATCTGTCCATTTTTGCAGGTACGCCGGAATGAAGTACATTGCCGTCATGCAAACCATTACTGCCGAATGGCTCCAGTCCATCGACATGCTCAAGGATGTGCCGCTGTCACAGTTGCAGTGGATGATCGACAATAGCCGGCACTATACGCTCACAACAGGGGACCATCTTTTCCAAAGCGGCGATGCCATTGCCGGCACCCATATCCTGCGAACGGGAAGGATACGGATCTATATGATACAGAACCGGGAGCTCCGGGAGGTGTCTGTTTTGAGTCCCAAGGATATCAGCGGGGCCCTACCCTTTTCCCGGGGTTCGACGGCGAAGGTCACGGCGAAGGTGTTAGAAGATTCCGATTTGATGACCCTGCCGATAGAAAAATTCCGGGAAATGGTCGCTCAGCATTATGAGCTGACGGAAGCCCTGGTACATGTGATGACGACGCGGGTGCGGAATTTCACGTCTTTACAGCAACAGAACGAGAAGATGATGGCCCTGGGTAAGTTGTCCGCCGGATTGGCGCACGAACTGAACAATCCTGCGGCAGCCATTGTCCGGGGATCGGAATCGCTGATAAAACATCTTAAGCTGGACCCCGTATCATTCAAGGAGGTGATGGCTATGCAGGTGGGAGAAAAGGATGTCGACCTGGTGACCAATAAACTGTTCGAGGTGCTGGGCAGGGAGGAAAAACCAAAGATGACGCTGATGGAGCGGACGGAAATGGAAGATGAATTGCGGGACTGGCTGGAAGAACACGATGTCGCCAACAGCGATGAGATAGCGGAGACCTTCCTGGACTATGCGTTTACCTGTGATGACCTGGGTGATCTCGAGGAGAATCTCAATGAAAAATACCTGTCCCCCGTGCTGAACTGGATGAATCAGAACCTGGTGACGGAGAAAATGGTGCAGGATATACAGGAGGCCTCCAAGCGCATTTTCTACCTGATACAGTCGGTGAAGAATTTTACGCATATGGATCAGGGAAAGGGGAAAGAGCTCATCGATATCCATTCGGGCATCGAGAATACGCTAACGATGTTGCAGTATAAATTAAAAAAGGGGAATATCGAGGTTGCCCGGGAGTTCGATCACCAGCTGCCAAAGATCATGGCTGCGACTGGTGAGCTGAACCAGGTGTGGACAAACCTTATCGACAATGCCCTGGATGCGATGGAAGCCGTAGGGCGCGGGCGGCTGACGATACGGACGGAGAAAGATCATGAGTACGCGAAGATATCCATTATTGATAATGGTCCGGGAATACCGGAGGAGATCGTATCCCGGATATTCGATCCCTTTTTTACGACCAAGGATATTGGCAAGGGTACGGGCATGGGATTGGATGTGGTATCCCGTATCGTGAATCAGCATCATGGTTCTGTCAAGGTAACTTCTCAGCCGGGGAATACGGTGTTCATCGTATGTTTTCCGATAGCGGGGTGAGGCCGGCGATGTTCCGATAGCCGGATGACCGGCGATTGCCGATAGCAGGATGAGATACAACAAAATCGATAATTAGGACAAGTGTGAGCTTGTTGAAAAAAAACGGGTTACTGCTAAATGGCGTAACTTGCAACACCGACTGATTATGACTTTACCTATAATTTTTTCAATAGACGACGATCCTCAAGTATTACGGGCCATCACGCGTGACCTGAAGACGCATTATCGCAACGACTACCGCATTCTGAGCACCACTTCTGTACAGGAAGCGCTGAGCAGTCTTGTTGAACTGAAGAACAAGTCGGAGACGGTGGCATTATTCATTTCCGATCAACGTATGCCTGAGATGGAAGGAGTAGATTTTCTGCAACAGGCGCGTGAGATCTATCCGGATGCAAGACGGGTACTGTTGACGGCTTATTCCGACACGGACGCGGCGATCCGGGCGATCAATGATGTGCAGCTGGATTATTACCTGATGAAGCCCTGGGATCCCCCCGAGGAAAAATTGTTCCCTACCATCACCGAGCTGCTCGACGACTGGCAGGAGTCTTACCGGCCTCCCTTCAAGGGGCTGAAGATCATCGGGTATCAATTTTCACCGCAGTCGCATGAGATAAAGGAGTTCCTGTCGGGTAACCTGGTGCCTTATCAATGGCAGGATATAGAGATGAGCCAGGAGGCGCGGGACCTGCTGAAATTGAATAATATTCAACTGAAGGACCTGCCTGCTATGTTCCTGGAAGACGGCAGTTTTTTGTGTTGTCCTACCATACCGGCGGTCGCGGAAAAGATAGGGCTGAACCCGGGCATCAAGAACAGCATCTATGATGTGGTGATCATCGGGGCGGGTCCGGCGGGTCTGGCAGCTTCGGTATACGGCGCTTCGGAAGGATTGAGAACTTTGCTCGTCGAAAGACGGAGTCCCGGAGGCCAGGCGGGTACCAGTTCGCGTATCGAAAATTACCTGGGTTTTCCTAACGGGCTCAGCGGGTCGGATCTGACGCGCCGGGCGATCACCCAGGCGACGCGGCTGGGCGCGGAGGTGTTGCTGCCAAGATCGGTAAAAGACATCAGCCAGAAGGACGGTTATAAAAAAGTTGTCCTTGACAATGGCGAAGAGATAAATACACATTCGGTGGTCATTACGACGGGTGTGGATTACCGGAAGCTGGAAACGCAGGGTATTGCTGATTTTACCGGCGCCGGTGTTTATTATGGAGCGGCGATGACAGAAGCATCGGCTTTCCGTGGCTGTGAAGTGTTCGTGGTCGGTGGCGGAAACTCTGCCGGACAGGCGGCTATGCATCTGTCCAAGTTTGCCAGCAATGTGTATATCGTTATCCGGAAAAAGGACCTTACCAGTACCATGTCGGCTTACCTGATCGATCAGATCGCCTCCCGGAGTAATATCCATTTGATGGGCTGCAGCGAGATCACCTGTGCGACGGGTAATGAGGGCAGATTGTCGGAGTTAAAGATCCAGAATGCGGAGACGAATGAGGAGAAGATACATAAGGCGAATGCCCTGTTCATTTTCATTGGCGCAAAACCGTTCACGGACTGGATCGGGCTGGACATCCTCAAAGATGACAAAGGGTTTTTAGAGACCGGGCGGGATCTCAAGTCCCATGAGCAGTTTAAAAAGATATGGAAAGAGCAGCGGGACCCCTACCTGCTGGAAACCAGTTGTCCGGGAATCTTTGCTGCGGGCGATGTCCGTGCGGGGGCTATGAACAGGGTGGCGTCAGCAGTGGGGGAAGGTTCGATGGCTATTAGTTTTGTCCATAAATACCTGGCGGAAGTTTAAATATTTTACTATGGCGGAGGAAACCATCTGTTCGCATATGCAAGACATCAGGCAGCTAAAGCTCGCCAAGGAATATGTCTGTGAAGAATGTATAAAGACGGGGGATGACTGGGTGCATTTGCGTACCTGTCAGACCTGCGGAGCTACCTTATGCTGCGACCAATCGCCCAATAAACATATGACAAAACATTTCCATCATAGCGGGCATCCGGTGATCATTTCTTCGGAACCCGGGGAGAAATGGATGTGGTGTTACAAGGACAAGTTGTTTGCGGAATATTCGTGAAGTTATTAGGGTATTGCCCGGGAATATCAGGGCATTCTTCGGGAAAATATTCAGGCGGATTTCCAGGGAAGCGGTATCTTCGCGCAATTCTTTGGAAATGAAGACGCTTATAAAGGAAGCCTACATTATTGATCGCGGGTCCCCACACCACGGAACGACCAGGGATATTTTAGTTGAGAATGGCCGTATCACGGCTATCGGGGAGAATCTATCTGTTACAGCGGATACTGTTGTTCATCAGTCGGGTCTGTTTGTTTCGCCGGGCTGGGTGGATATTTTTTCCCATTTTGGCGATCCGGGGTATGAATATAAGGAGACGCTGGAAACGGGAGCTGCTGCAGCGGCGGCGGGTGGTTATACCGACGTTTTTGTCATTCCCAATACCAAGCCGGGGGTAGATACGAAGTCGCAGGTGGAATATATCCGGCGCGGGTCGGCGTCTTTGCTGGTGAACATACACCCCATCGGGGCAATGACACGCGGCATCGAAGGGAAGGACCTGGCTGAAATGTACGACATGCGGGGCAGTGGCGCCGTGGCATTCGGCGACGGAACCAGTCCTGTACAATCGGCAGGGTTATTGTTAAAAGGGTTGCAGTACGTCAAAGCTTTTGACGGAACGATCATCCAGATACCCGATGATAAAACGGTAGGTGCAAACGGACTGATGAATGAAGGGGTTGTTTCTACCCGGCTGGGACTGCCCGGCAAGCCAATGATGGCGGAAGAGCTGATGGTGGCAAGGGACATCAAGCTGTTGCGGTATACGGGGTCGAAATTGCATTTTACCGGTATCAGTTCACCCCGCAGCCTGGAATATATCCGCCGGGCGAAAGAGTCCGGATTGGCCGTCAGTTGTTCGGTAACTCCCTATCATCTTTTTTACACCGATGCCCAGCTGGTGGATTATGATACCAACCTGAAAGTATATCCGCCGCTGCGGGATGCGTTATCCGTCGAGGCCTTGCGGAAGGCTGTGGCCGAAGGATTGGTGGATTGCATCGCCTCGCATCATCTCCCCCATGAGTTTGACAGTAAGGTCGTGGAGTTTGAATATGCCAAAGCCGGGATGATAGGTCTGGAGACAGCATATGCCGTGGTGCGGACCGTGTTGCCGGAATTACCGGCGGATCGGATAGTGGATCTGTTCAGCGCCCAGCCCCGGAAATTGTTTGGACTGGAGCAGCCGGTCATTGCCGAGGGGCAGCGGGCCGTGCTGACTTTTTTCAATCCGGATGGTCAGACGATACCTTCGGAGAAAGGGACGAGGTCCAAGTCGAAGAACAGTCCGTTCTTTGGGATGACATTAAAAGGAAAGGTGCTGGGTATTTTGAATGGGGAGGCATTACATTTGAATGAGAATGGCTGAGCAAAGAAAAATAAGTATCGCCTTGCTGTTTGGCCTGATCGCAGCCGGTAGCATGATCGCCTTTATCCTGGGCACTTATTGGGCCGGGCCGAAGGTGTTCATCGGGGAGATAGCGTACCTGGGCTATGCCATCCTGATCGGGCTGGCGGCCGCGGCGGTGATGGCGCAAAAAAAGATCAACGGCGGCTGGCTGGGGTTTCAGGCGGCTGTACGCGTCTGTTTCACCGTGTTCGTATTGGGGTTGATCACCCGGACCTTGTTGCCGTGGTTGTTGGTGAATGTCATCGATCCGCATTTCAAGCAACTGTTGTTGCCGGAAATAGCGGCCCGGACGGAAGCCGTCTACCGGAAATTCGGCATGCCGGAAGACCAGATCAGGCGGGCTCTGGATGCGGAAAAAGGAGAGGATCCTTTTGCACTCGGCAGCCTGCTGATGGGGTTTGCGCTGGCGTGTATCGCGCATTTCTTTATCGCCCTGTTGATAGCGGCTGTTGTGAAGCGGAAGAGAAATGAGCCGGCCGGGGCGGGGATTTAAGCCGGTCAGCGGAGAGCTGGGAAGGAGGCCGGGGCGGGAATTTGAGTCAGCCGGGAATCCGGGAATATAAAATTGACGAATGGATATTTCAATTGTCATACCTGTCTATAACGAAGACGAGTCCCTGCCCGAGTTGTGCAGCTGGATCGAACGGGTGGTCCATGCGAATGGGTACTCCTATGAAGTGATCCTGGTGGATGACGGCAGTACGGATTGTAGCTGGGAGGTCGTACAGAAACTAAGGACGTCCAATCCGCATATCAAGGGCATCAAGTTCCAACGTAATTATGGGAAGTCTGCCGCGCTGAACGAAGGTTTCAAGGCAGCGCGCGGGGAAGTGGTGATCACCATGGATGCCGATATGCAGGACAGCCCCGACGAGATCCCCGAGTTGCGGCGGATGATCCTGGAGGACAAGTACGATATGGTCAGCGGCTGGAAGAAAGTGCGGCATGATCCCATCTCCAAGACCCTGCCCTCCAAGTTCTTTAACTGGACAACAGCAAAGGTAAGTAAGATCAAGCTGCATGATTTCAACTGTGGTCTGAAAGCTTACCGGAACAAGGTGGTAAAGGGCATTGAAGTATATGGAGAGATGCACCGGTATATACCTGTCATAGCCAAATGGTCAGGATTTAGAAAAATTGGCGAAAAAGTAGTGGAGCATCGGGCGCGTAAATATGGCTATACCAAGTTCGGTGGTCTGGGAAGAGGTCTGAAGGGGCTGCTGGATCTCGCGTCGATCACTTTTGTTGGCAAATACGGCAAGCGGCCGATGCATTTTTTTGGCCCGCTGGGTGTGATCTGCGGTCTGGTAGGTTTTTTGGAAGTGATCTCGCTGGTTATTCAAAAGTTCGAGAACATGCAATCCTTTACCCTGACGAATAAACCTTCTTTTTATATTGCGCTCACCTGTATGGTGCTGGGTACCCAACTTTTTCTCACAGGGTTCATAGCAGAACTGATCTCCCGGAATTCATCGGGTCGTAATCATTATCTTATCGAACAAAAACTCGGTCTGGAACTTTCATGAAGGGCTCTATCGTCATCATCGGTCCCGGGCATCCGCTGCGTGGCGGTCTGGCCACTTTTGACCAGCGTCTGGCGACCGAATTCGTCCGGGAAGGCTATGACTGTCCTATTTATTCCTTCTCGTTGCAATACCCGGATTTTATCTTTCCGGGTACAACACAATATACCACGGAGCCGCCACCGGAAGGTCTGACCATTCTGTCCCGGATAAATTCCATCAATCCGTTGAACTGGTGGGCGGTGGGGGAGGAACTGCGGCGGAGAAAGCCGGATGTGATCGTCGTCCGTTATTGGTTGCCGTTGATGGGTATGGCCCTGGGCAGTATCCTGCGGCGGGTGCGTAAGAATAAGCATACCCGGATCGTCGCGATCACGGACAATGTCATTCCGCATGAGAAACGGCCGGGGGACAAACCTTTTACCCGGTATTTTTTGAAAGCCTGCGATGCTTTTATTACGATGAGTGAGAAAGTGATGTCTGATCTCCGGACCTTTGAAGCGGTTAAGCCGGCGCGACAGGTATTACATCCGCTGTATGATAATTTTGGGGAGCCGATCCCCAAGCAGGCCGCCAGGGCTTTGTTGCGGGAGAAAGGCGTAGCGATCGGAGACCAGGATCGGGTGATCCTTTTTTTTGGGTTTATCCGGAATTACAAGGGCCTGGACATTGCGTTAGAGGCGATGGCAGACAGGCGTATCCGGGATCTCGGTATCAAGTTGCTGGTGGCCGGTGAATTTTATGAGGACGCAGCCCCCTACCAGGAGCAGATCGCCCGGCTTGGTATCAGCGACCTATTGTTGTTGCGCACCGACTTCATCCCCGACAGTGAAGTGCGGAACTATCTCTGTGCGGCAGATGCCGTCATTCAACCATACCGGAACGCCACGCAGAGCGGGGTGACGCCGCTGGCCTATCATTTTGAGAAACCGATGATCGTCTCTAATGTTGGAGGGCTGCCCGCCCTGGTACCGCATGAACAGGTGGGATTGGTAGCAGAGCCGGAGCCGGGGGCAATGGCCGATGCGATGCTGCGTTTTTATACCCTGGGAGAAACTTATTTTTTGCCGGCGCTGCGGGCAGAAAAAGAAAAATATTCGTGGAGCCGCCTGGTTCAAACAATATTTGAATTATGTTAGACCTGCATCAGATAAATCAAGAATGGACGCTGTTCCTGGACAGGGATGGGGTGCTCAATGTAGAAAAAGAGGGCAGCTATATTTTTCACTATGGGGAGTTTGTTTTTTATGAAGGGACAAAAGAGGCGTTGAAAATTCTCGCTGCGGTCTTTGGTCATATCGTGATCGTGACCAATCAGCGGGGAGTGGGTAAGGGGTTGATGACTGCGTCCGATCTACAGGATATTCACGATAAAATGGTGGCGGAGATCGTGCTTGACGGGGGGCGTGTCGACAGGATCTATTATGCGGATTCGCTGGACAATGCGCATCCCTTGCGAAAACCTCAGCCGGGGATGGCGTTGGCTGCACAGATGGATCTGCCGGCCATTGACTTTTCCCGTAGTGTAATGGTAGGGAATAACATCAGTGACATGGAGTTTGGGAGGAATGCGGGGATGTACACTGTTTTTCTGCGGACCACCAATCCGGAACAGGAGCTCCCCCACCCTGCTATCGACATGGTTTTCAATTCCTTATCTGAGCTGGCGAGGCAGTTTGTCTGAGATGGCGCGGCAACTTATCTGAGTTGGCGCGGGGAGGCAGGTGATTTTGCAAAACATTTGCATTTAGTATAAAATTTCTGCCGGCTATTTGGCGTTTGCGCAGGCGGACTTTTGTTATTTTCAATTCAATATGATGGGATTAACGCGAAATTGCTGGATGATCTTGTTGTTGTTGAGCCTGCTGGGCATCGGCGGGGAAAGTCTTGCGCAACAGCCTCTGACCTATGGCCGGAAAAAAGAATTCCGCAAACGGGAGGACTCTCTGAAGGTGTTTGCAAATGATATTGTGAATGGAGAAACGGCCGCCGGCAGATTTCGTTCGGACAGCCAGTTCATCCGGAGCCTGGTGAGAACACTTAAATTGCCCTACTCTTTTTATTACCCATTCGATTCGCTGGAAACCATCTCTCATTTGTATTCGCCTGACAGTGCGTTCCGCATTTTTACCTGGCAGTATAAAAAAGACGATTTTCTTTTTCTGCAGGAGGGCGCCATTCAAATGAGAACGCCGGATGGGGCGTTAAAGCTGTTCCCCTTGTTTGATGTATCGATGTTCACGGGCAAACCCATGGATTCGGTGCGTACGCGGCGCAATTGGATCGGGGCCATTTATTATAAGATCATCGAGAAGACCTGGGAGGGGCAGAAATACTATACCTTATTGGGCTTTGATGACTTTAGCCAGACCAGCAACAAGAAATGGATGGAGGTGCTGACCTTTTCTCCGGAGGGAGAGCCGGTATTTGGCGGGCCTTATTTTTCATACAAGGATGACTCGGTGCGCAAGCCATTGGGATACCGGTTTTCTATCGAGTATAAGAAAGAAGCCGGCACGCGTTTCAACTATGATCCTGAGATGGATCTGGTGGTGTATGATCATCTGATCCCCGAAGGGGATGAGCCGGGTAAAAAAGACACGTATGTTCCGGACGGGGATTTTGAAGCTTTTCAATGGAAGGATGGGCATTGGGTGCACGTAGAGAAGCAGTTGTTCACCTATAAGTTAAAAGACGGGGGGTTCCCGACGGAGCAGAAGGTGCTGGATGATCAGGGGAATTTGAACGAGGCGAAGCTGCAGGAGGCCTCGGAGAGAAATATTCAAAATGCCAAGAAAAAACCGGTCAAGGCGCCGGTGAAAAAGCCCGGGGGGCAGTAAGGGGGCCGGGTGTGTGGTTGGCGGCCTGCGGTCGGGTCCAGGGGGCAGGCGACGGTCAATGATTCAGCAAACGGTTTTTTGCGCGGATATATTCTTCTTCTGAAAGCGCGCCTTTCATTTTCAATTCAAACAGTTTTTCCAGTTCGGCAGCGACTTGCGGGGTGTTGGCCTGAGTGGCGCCCTGGGGTGCGGTGTTGTTATGTGTGTCCGGGCGTGCGCCGGAACGGGCATCCAGAGCGGCGGCCATCTGAACGGCCTGGTTCCCGTATTGCCAATTCTTGTATTCGGACTGGGCGGCGGTGATAGTGTCTTTGAGCCGTTTGGGGTGATTGACGTTGTAGTAATCGGTGGCGCCTACTTCAGCGGCCGTCTGTATCTCCACGTGTCCGTAGTTAAAGATACGGCCGATGAGTGTCTGGTCGTAAGAGACATTATTGATCTTATCCAGGGGGCTCTCTTTTGCGTAGTGGCTCAGCAGGCCGGTTTCGTCGATGACCCGGAAATTGGTGACGACCCAGATGTTGACCTTCCAGCTGAAATAACGGATCAGCAGGTAGAGTAAACCGAGGAGTGCGACGATCCAGCCATAGCGTTCGAAAAAACCGATAAAGTACGAGGCTACGATGCCGGCGAGGGCGATCAGCACCGGTAATACCAGCGATGTCCAACTGCTATAAGTGATAAGGAGCATTTGTTCTCCTTTCTGAAGGGGGGTGCGCATACATTATCTTTTTAGGAGCCGGCCGGTGGCCTTTTATTCGTCGAGTGCGGGGCCGGTTCGCCGCCGGCACAACCGTTTTATTCGTCGAGTTTTAGCACGGCGAGGAATGCTTCCTGCGGCACTTCTACGTTGCCTATCTGACGCATCCTTTTCTTTCCTTCCTTCTGTTTTTCCAGCAACTTACGTTTACGGCTGATATCCCCGCCATAACATTTGGCGGTAACGTCCTTGCGAAGCGCGCTGATGGTCTCGCGGGCGATGACCTTGGCGCCGATAGCCGCCTGGATGGCGATCTGGAATTGCTGACGGGGCAAAAGCTCCTTCAGTTTTTCGCAGAGTTTGCGGCCAAAGTCTGCCGCGCGGCTGCGGTGAATGAGGGCGCTGAGCGCATCCACTTTATCCCCATTGAGAAGGATATCCATTTTGGCGATGTCGCTGTCCCGTTTGTCGATGGGATGATAGTCGAAAGAAGCATATCCACGGGTCTGGCTTTTCAGCTTGTCGTAGAAGTCAAAGACTATTTCTGTCAGCGGCATTTCGAAGATGAGCTCGACGCGGGTGGTTGTCAGATAGCTCTGGTTGAGCAGGATACCGCGTTTACCCAGGCAGAGGGTCATGATATTCCCGATATATTCGGGTTTGGTGATGATCTGGGCCCGGATATAGGGTTCTTCGATGCGATCGATCCGGGTGGGATCGGGCATTTCCGAAGGGTTGTTGACGATGATGACGTCCCCTTTATTCGTATGAGCGACGAAGCTAACGTTGGGAACGGTGGTGATGACGGTCTGGTTGAACTCCCTTTCCAGTCTTTCCTGGATGATCTCCATGTGCAACATACCGAGGAAGCCGCAACGGAAACCGAAACCAAGGGCCTGGGAGGTTTCCAGTTCGTAGGTGAGAGAGGCATCGTTCAGCTGCAACTTGTCCATGCAGTCTCTTAGCTCTTCGAAATCATCCGTTTCTACGGGGAAGATGCCGGCAAATACCATGGGTTTGACCTCCTGGAATCCCTTGATCATCTCCTGGGTCGGATTGGCCGTCAGGGTCAGGGTGTCGCCCACTTTTACTTCTTTTGCATTTTTGATGCCAGTGATGATATAACCCACGTCGCCCGCCTTTACTTCATTCTTGGGAGTAAGCGCCAGTTTCAGCACGCCCACTTCATCGGCTTCGTAAGTGAGGTCTGTAGAGACGAATTTTACCTTATCTCCTTTTTTGAGGGTGCCGTTGAGGATGCGATAATAAACGATGATACCCCGGAAGGAGTTGAATACGCTGTCGAAGATGAGGGCCTGGAGGGGTGCTTCGGGGTCGCCTTTGGGGGCGGGTATCCGTGCAACGATGGCTTCGAGGATCTCGGGAACGCCGAGACCTGTTTTGGCGCTGGCCAGCAGGATATCTTCTGGTTTACAGCCGATGAGCTCGATGATCTGGTCTTTAACCTCGTCGACCATCGCGCCGTCCATGTCCACTTTATTGATGACAGGGATGATCTCCAGGTCGTTCTCGATAGCCAGGTAAAGATTCGAGATAGTCTGGGCCTGGATACCCTGGGTAGCGTCCACCAGCAGCAATGCGCCTTCGCAGGCTGCCAGGGCCCGGCTGACCTCATAGCTGAAGTCGACGTGGCCGGGGGTGTCGATGAGGTTGAGGATATATTTTTCGCCTTTGAGGGCGTAATTGATCTGGATAGCGTGGCTTTTGATGGTGATACCTTTTTCCCGTTCGAGGTCCATATCGTCGAGTACCTGAGCCTGCATATCCCGTTCGGAGATGGTGTGGGTAACTTCTAATAATCGGTCTGCCAGGGTACTTTTTCCGTGGTCAATATGGGCGATAATACAAAAATTCCGTATATTTTTCATTCGACGGCAAAGCTACGCAAATAGCGCCTTATTTTTACAAAAATTGAGCCTATGCCTAACCATAGCAGAGTCCTTTTCGGATGGGCGGTGATTGTTTTTTTTGCCCTCCAGACAGGGGTCGATCTGGCTCATTCTGTTACGGCCTTTCCCTTTGTTCATTACGGGATGTTCTCCGAATCGTTCGCCCAGCCGGACAGCCTGGCTGTTTATACCGTCACCGTGGATGGCAAGGCTCTGTTGGCCAAGGACTTTCGGGTATACCGGTGGGACATGATCCAGACCCCGCTGGCGGGTTTTGAGAAGCAACAGGTCACGCGTGACTTTTCGTTCGACAAGGAGATGATGAGGATCGGGTTCTCGCGGGTAGGCTGTTCGGCTGTTTTCCGGCAATTTTCGCCGCAGCTGGATAATGAGCCGTCGGCAAATGCCGATTTTTCGCGGTGGTATAAACAGTATCTTTCCGGATTGTTAGGGTATCCGATCCATACCTTGCGGGTGGATAAGGTCTGGTACCGGTATGCCGACGGACAGCTGCAATCGTATCGAAAGGAAACCCGGATAAACAGTTAAGCCACAACAGGATGAACTATACCCGTGACAAAAGGTCCCTGCTGACCGTCTATTTTGTGTTCTACTATGCTGTTTTCCTGTTCTTTTTTATCGACCACCGGCTTTTATCTCAATACCAACCCTTCTTTTTTAATTATAACCGGGATCTCACCGAAATAGCGCTTATCGGCTCGGGAATTCCGAAGGCGATGATCCGTCATCCTTTCACCTTTATGGCGGCTGATGTCATCGTGCTGGCATTGCCGGCGGTGTTATTGGGCTATTATTTGCTAAAAAGGCGGTTTTCGGCCCTATTGGGGGTCGTATTCAGCGGGTGTCTGGCCTTATACCTGTTGCTGGCCAATATTTTCTGGCAGGTACATTACGAGCCGTTCATCCTGTATCTCTTATTGTCTTTCTGTTTCTGGACCAACCGGGAAGATCGTTTCTATCAATTGCTTGCCGGATGCCGTTATTACTTTCTGTATATCTTTTTCTCCGCCGCGGTATGGAAGCTGGCCCGGGGAGCGGTGTTCAATGGTCAGGAAATGAGCCGTATCCTGCTGATACATCACAGTGATCTGCTGAGCGGGCCTTGTGATTCCCTACCCTGCCGGATGTATCTTTTTTTGATCGGGCATCCTTTTTTGTCCTGGTGTTTGTATGCGGCGGGGGTTTTGGTGGAGTCTTCTTTTGTCATTGGCTTTTTTACCCGGCGTTGGGACAGGGTGTTACTGGGGCTGACGGTAGTTTTTGTGGTGGCGGACCTGTTGGTGATGCGGATACCGTACTGGACGGTATTGATGGGTGGGGTGACGTTATGGCTGGGGGGCAGTGGGCCCCTGGGGGTGCGGGGTTTTTCTGGCCGGGGGTGGGTGTCGGGAGGGCCGGGCGAGCGGGGGGGTACGGGGAAACCGGGCCAGGGCGCTGTGTCTTCGCTGGTGATCTATGAGACGACGCATCATGAGAATCTGCCGGCCTTGCTGGATCTCAGTGAAAAAAATTTCAGCCGGGTAGTCGTTTTTTTATGGGCTCTTTCTTATGAGAACCTTTCCGGGAAGGGCAGTCCGGCAGAGCGTTGGCCAAAGACGGAATTCATTGTCCAGGAAGCGGATTGTTCCAACCGGGCCTTTATCCGGCGACTATTTGTTTTCGTGCGAAAAGAAAGGATCAGCCATTTACACCTGAGTACGCTGGATAATAATCTTTTGTTCGTTGCTGTTCAATTATGGTATTATCGGGATCTGCACGTGAGTCTGACCGTGCATGAGGTGAATGAATATTTTGCCCGGAGTTTTGCTGCTTTCAGGGATTGGACAGAGACCCTGGCAAAAGGGTATCTGCATGGGCGGATCCGGCATTATAGTTTTTTTCTGCCGGCGATGGAGAAATGTTTTAAGGCGCGGTTACCCGGGGCTGTTACCGTTTTCATCCCTTCCCGTTTTTATAGTGGGGGGGAATGGGGGGGCGGCGCC
>Ga0105237_10001970_pt1 | contig 26125 bp, 23 predicted proteins | sample KBSC24metaG_FD_81520 | JGI IMG/M metagenome (GOLD analysis project Ga0105237, IMG submission 81520) | Corn rhizosphere microbial communities from Kellogg Biological Station, Michigan, USA - KBS C2-4 metaG | ecosystem: Host-associated > Plants > Roots > Rhizosphere > Soil | place: Michigan, USA...
CCGCCGCCCGGATTCGCCTGAAAGTTGAATTGAGGATCGCTGCTGTCGTACTTGAAGTCCAGCGTCAGCGAGGCCGAGCTGACGCCGAGAATATTGGCCAGTGTGGCCTGCTCGGTTGCATCGCCGGAATTGCCCAATAGCGCTTCGCCCAATTTGAGGTCGACCGGATAGGCCGCTGCCGGGCTGGCAAAACCTCCGAGCAAAACCGCCAGCGCGGCGGCCGAGATGAGTGTGTGGATCTTCACCGTAGTCTCCCTCTCCAAACTATTCAACAAACGACCACGAGGACCCAACAGATGTTTTGCGTCTTTCCGGCGTGGTAATCGGAAGCAGCTATGGGTTACAAAGCAAAACATGGGCCAGGTTGACAGAACCCTTGATTTGCCTGGGGCCGAGCCGAATGGCCACTCTCTATCGACCTCGAGACTGTCAAAAATGCCGACAGGCACTCGACGTGACCTTGGTCGCTAGGCCGCGATCACGCTGCACCTTACGGTGAGCTCCCACTTCGTGGAGACGCCTTGACTCCCGCCTCGATGACCGCCGCCCCGCTCGCTGCCGGCGAATCCCCTGCTCGTGCCGGCCGGACCGAGCAGCTTTCGTTGACCCAGGCGCTCGCGCTGGCGGGCCGGCTGATGGAAGAGCAGAACCCCGCCGAGGCCGAACGCCTGTGCCGCGCGGTGCTCGGGCATTGGCCGGAGCAGCCGGACGCACTGCATTTCCTTGGTGTCGCGTTGCATGCGCAAGGGGAGGTCGATGAAGGCCTCGCGCTGGTCAGGCGCGTGGTCGACCTGCTGCCGGACGCCGCCAGCCCGCGCAACAACCTCGGCAACCTGCTGCTGCTCTCGGGTCGTGATGAGGATGCCGCCGCCGCCTACCGGGACTGCCTGGCGCGCGACCCGGACTTCGTCGAAGCGATCAGCAACCTCGCCACCCTGATGCGCCGTCAACGCCGCTTCGCCGAGAGCGAGGCGCTGTGCCGACGGGCGATCGCGCTTCGGCCGGAATTCGGCGACGCCTGGTACAACCTGTCGGAGGTGTTGATCGAGCAGGGGCGCGTCGCCGATGGTCTGCTGGCCCACAGCCGCGCCGTGGCCTCGTGGCCGCGCCACAGCCAGGGCCGCAGCGCGGTCGTGCGTGCGCTGGCGCTGCTCGGCGAGCTCGACCAGGCGGCCGCGCTCTATCGCGAGTGGCTGGAGGAGGAGCCCGACAATCCGGTGATCCGGCATCAGCTCGCCGCCTGCACGGCCGGAGCCGAGCCGCCGCCGCGTGCATCGGATGCCTGCGTCGAGCAGCTCTTCGATGCCTTCGCGCCGAACTTCGACAAGAACCTCGCCGGCCTCGGTTACCGTGCGCCGCAGTTGGTGGCGGATGCGCTGCGCGCGTTGTGGCCGGCGCCGGCCCGCCAGTTCGACATCGCCGATCTCGGCTGCGGCACCGGCCTCGTCGGGCCGCTGCTGCGCGACCGGGCGCGCACGCTCGCCGGCTGCGATCTCTCGGTCGGCATGCTGCGCCAGGCGAAGCAGCGCGGCTGCTACGACCGTCTGCACAAGGCCGAATTGGTCTACTACCTCGAGACGCAGCCGGGGGCCTTCGACACCGTCGTGTCGGCCGACACCCTGTGCTACTTCGGTGATCTGCAAGCGGCGGCCGATGCCGCCTGCGGCGCGTTGCGCGGCGGCGGGCTGCTCGGCTTCACGGTCGAGGCATTGCCCGATGGCGACGACGCGCCGCATCGTCTGCAGCCCAACGGCCGCTATGCCCATGGGCGCGGCTACCTCGAGGCAGTGCTGGCGCGGGCCGGCTTCGAGCTGCTGAGGCTCGATGCAGACTGGCTGCGCATGGAGGCGGGCAAGCCGGTGCCGGGTTGGCTCGTCGTCGCGAGAAAGCCTGTCGCAGAGGTCGCGCGAGGCTGAGACTCAGCTGTTCTCGGTCCAGTCGAAGTCCAGTTGGTGCACACCGAGGCCGTGACCACGGCCTGTTCGGCCTGGGCGTCGATCCAGCGGGTGACGGCGGGTTTCTCAGGCCACCCGCAGGGCCTCGCCCGGATCGGCCGCTGCGGCACGCCGCAGCGGCGGTACCGGCGGGCGCGGCGGCGCGGTCGAGGTCGACGCCGCGGCCAGGAAACGCCGGCGCTCGTCGCTCGGCGGATGGCCGAACAGGTTGCGGTACGCCTTGCAGAAATGCGAGGAGGACTGGAAGCCGCAGGCGATCGTGATCTGCATGATTGGCAGGCTGCTGTGCATCAGCAGCTCGCGCGCGCGGCGCAGCCGCAGGTTCATGTAGTACTGCGCCGGGTTCATGCTGAAGTAGCGATGGAAGAGCCGCTCCAGCTGGCGCAGCGAGATATGGATCGTCGCCGCCACTTCGGCCAGGGGCAGGGGCTCCTCGATGTTGGCGGCCATGATCTCGGCCGCCTCGGTCAGGTGCTGGTAACCGGGGCCGATGCATTCGGGCTGGGGGATGCGCTGGCGGTCGTCGGCAGCGCGCAAGCGGTCGACGATGAACTGCTCCGAGATCTCCATCGCCAGCCGCGCGCCGTGCCGCGCGCGCACCAGGTGCAGCATCAGGTGCAGCGGCGCGGTGCCGCCGGAGCAGGTGATGCGCTCGCGGTCGATGATGAACACCTCCTGAGCGAACGAGACCTTCGGGAACTCCTCGCCGATCGCGGCCAGGTTCTCCCAGTGGATCGCGCAGCGGTAGCCATCGAGCACGCCGGCGCTGGCGAGCGCGAAGGCGCCGGTGCAGAGCGCGCCCAGCGGCACGCCGCGCGCCGCGCAGTAGCGCAGCAGGCTGCGGGTGCGCTCGTCGGTGGCTTCGCGCACGTTGACCCCGCCGCAGACGAAGACCATGTCGCACTCGTCCAGGTCTTCGTCGCCGGTGGTCGGCGCGAGCAGCAGGCCGTTGCTGGCGCGCGCCATCGTGTCGTAGGGCGTGACCACGCTCCATTTGTAGAGCGTGCGCCGGCTGATGTAGTTCGCCATGCGCAGGGTTTCCAGCGCATTCGCGAACGCGATCATCGAGTAATCGCGCAGCAGCACGAAGCCGATGTGCGTGGTGCTGACCGTGGCCGCGCCCGGGTCGCAGGGGCTGGCGCAGCGCGCAGCACCGGGTGCGGCGGCTTCGGGCCGGGTGGCGGCTGTCGCCTTCGTGGACTTCATCTTCTGCACTCCCCGGCCCTGGTTGACGTCATGGATCAGCTTTCGCGTGTCTCGCGGGTCTGGCGCGATACCCCGAAGCTTTCGGTGAGCCGGTCGAGGATGATCGCTAGCAAGACCACGGCCAGCCCGCTCTCGAAGCCCAGGCCGATGTCCAGGCGCTGGATGCTCGCGAGCACGTCGTTGCCCAGACCGCCGGCGCCGACCATCGACGCGATGATGACCATCGACAGCGCCATCATGATCGTCTGGTTCACCCCCGCCATGATCGTGGGCATTGCGATCGGCAGCTGCACCTTCCACAGCAGCTGGCTCGAGGTGCAGCCGAAGGCATTGCCGGCCTCGACCTGCTCGGAGCTGACCTGGCGGATGCCCAGGCTCGTCAGCCGCACCACCGGCGGCATCGCGAAGATCACCGTCGCCATGATGCCGGGCACGCGGCCCAGGCCGAACAGCATCGCCGCCGGGATCAGGTAGACGAAGGCCGGCATCGTCTGCATGAAGTCGAGCACCGGGCGCACCGTGGCGTTGACCTTGTCGTTGCGCGCGCAGAGGATGCCGAGCGGGATGCCGAAGAGCAGGCTGATGATCGTCGCCGACAGGGTCAGCCCGAGCGTGACCATCGTCTGCGGCCAGAAGCCGGTGAGCGCGATCAGCAGCAGCGCCGCGGTGACGAAGAGCGCGAACTTCCAGCCCAGGCGCCAGAAGCCGACGACGATCGCGACCGCGATCAGCAGCGCCGGCGGGATCGCGATCAGCCCGTGCTCGACCGCGGTGGCGAAAGTCTCGACCACCGAGCCGACCGAATCGAAGGCCGCCGCACTGTGATCGAGCAGGTACTTGACGCCGTTGTTGACCCACTTGCCGAGCGGCAGCATGTCGCGGCCCGACTCCATCAGGCCGAGGAATCGATCAGACATGGCGCGCCTCCTGGGAGATCTTGACGAGAAGGCTCTTGGGCGTCATGCAGCCCATCACCTGGTCGGTCGCTTCGTCGACCACGCCGACGGGTTCGTCGAGGCCGAGCACGGTCTTCATCGCCTCGGGCAGCATCGTCGACGATGGCACCTTCGGGCCGCCGTTGTACGAATGGCCGTTCAGGGTCGAATCCATCAGGTCGGCCGCGGTGAGGTAACGCGCGGTGTCGACGCCCTTGAAGAACCTGCGCACGTAGTCGTTCACCGGCTTGGTGATGATCTCGTGCGCGGTGCCGACCTGGACCAGGTTGCCGCCTTCCATGATCGCGATGCGCGTGCCGATGCGCAGCGCCTCTTCGAGGTCATGCGAGACGAACAGGATGGTGCGCTTGTGGTCGCGCTGCAGCTCGAGCATCAGGCTTTGCATCTCGATGCGCTTCAGCGGGTCGAGCGCCGAGAAGGCCTCGTCCATCAGCAGGATGTCCGGGTCGACCGCGAGCGCGCGCGCCAGGCCGACCCGCTGCTGCATGCCGCCCGACAGCTGCGACGGGTACTTGGCTGCATAGGCGTCGAGGCCGACCTGCTTCAGCACCTTCATCGAGGTCTCGTTGCGCTCGGCCTTCTTGCCGCCGGCGATGTCGAGGCCGAAGGCGACGTTGTCCAGCACGCTGCGGTGCGGCATCAGCGCGAAGGACTGGAACACCATCGCGAGGTGCTTGCGCCGCCACTTCATCAGGTCGCCCTGCGGCAGGGCCGCGATGTCGACCCCGTCGATCCTGATCTGCCCCGCGGTGGGCTCGACCAGGCGGTTGATCAGCCGGATCAGGGTCGACTTGCCGGAGCCGGAGAGACCCATCAGCACGTAGATCTCGCCCTCCTGCACGTCGAAGCTCACGTCGTTGACGCCGCAGACGTTGCCGGTCTGCTTGAAGACCTCGTCCTTCGACTGGCCCTGCTTCAGGAGATCGAGCGCGAGCTTCGAATTGCGTCCGAAGATCTTGTAAAGATTGCGTACCTGGATTTTCGCCTCTGCCATCGTGCCTCTCCTTCGAATATCGGTGCTGCTGGTTGAGAGCAAGCGGTGTGCCATCTATTCTAGGGTTCGATGTCAGTTTTTCAGGGCAAGGACTTACCCCGATACCGAGCGTCGCGAGAATATCCCGTCGAACCCGAGCGCATTGCACCAGATTAATGAAGTCTCAATCGATTCCAACCTGATCTGGTGCGTTTTCTGAAATACGGTTTGAATCAGCCTTCGGTGCAATATGTGAGGGAATGTACGGCGAGGGTTTACCGGTCCAGCACCACGTCGCTCGTTGGCCGGCTGCAGCAGGGAAGAACCCAGCCGGCATCGATCTCGCGCTGGCGGATGCCGCCGTTGTGTTTCATCTCGACACTGCCGGAAATCTTTTTTGTCTTGCAGGTGCCGCAAATACCGTTGCTACATGAAAACGGCAGGCGCAGGCCGGCGGCCGCGGCGGCTTGCAGAATGGCCTGGTCGGCGGCGCAGCTGAAGCTCTTTCCGAGTTTTGGCAGCGTGATCTGGAATTGCGAGACGGTATTTACCGGTGCAGGAATTGATTCTTCCGGCACGGGGATTTCCCCGGCCATGCCGTCGGCCACCAGTGTTTCGAACGAGAAACTCTCCTCGCGGTAGCGCGCCATTTCGTAGCCGGCACCGCCCAGCAGGCTGCGTACCGCGCCCATGAACGGGGCCGGGCCGCAGGTGTAGATCTCGCGTTCGAGGAAATCGGGTGCGATCTGCGCCATCCTGGCGGCATCGATGCGGCCGAGATGGCCGGCGTAGGCGCTGCCGGGCGGCTGCATCTCGCAGATCACCGCGAAGCGGAAGCGCTTCATGTTGCGCGCCAGCAGGGTCAGCTCTTCGGCGAAGAGCACGTCGGCCGGGCTGCGCGCGCAGTGCACGAAGACCACGTCGGCATCGCTCGCCAGATCGTGCAGCGCGCGTGTCATCGACATCAGCGGCGTGATGCCGCTGCCGCCGGAGAGGAACAGGTAGCGCTCGGCGGCCGGCTTCGCGAAGCAGCTGAAGCTGCCGGCCGGGCCCATCGCGCCGAGCGTGCTGCCCGGCTTCAGGTTGTCGTGCAGCCAGTTCGAGACCGGGCCGCCGGGCACGCGCTTGACGGTGATCGAGACGCGGTCGGGTCGCGTCGGCGTCGACGAGAGCGTGTAGCAGCGGTTGATCTTCTGCCCGTCGATCTCGAGTTCGAGCGTGATGAACTGGCCCGGCAGGTAGCGATAGCTGCTGGCCTGGGCGGTTGCGAGCACGAAGGTCTTGACGTCGTGCGTCTCCTGGCGGACTTGCACGCAGTGCAGCGTGTCGTCCTGCTCGTCGAGCCAGGTCGGCGGGGCGGCGAGATCGGCGAAGCTTCGGTTCATCTTGATTTCAAGCCGCGGTACAGAGCCGCATGCGCTCCACGTACCAGTTGGTGAACTTCTCGACCAGCTCCTCGGTGAACGGCGAGTAGGGCCCGGGCTCGTAGGCGCCGGTCGCGATGCCGATCTGCGTTTCTTCCACCAGCCTGCGATCCTGGTGATTGGTCGCGTCCCAAACCGCCTTCAGGTTCTCGACGTCGTAGTCCACGCCTTCCACCGCATCCTTGTGCACGCACCAGGTGGTGCGCACCAGCGTGCGGTCGGCCGACAGCGGGATCGCCGAGAAGGTGATGATGTGATCGCTCATGAAGTGGTGCCAGGAGTTCGGCTGCGTCCAGAACGACAGGCCGCCGAGCGCCGGCTCCTTCAGGTTCGCGAGCAGCTTGCGGCAGGCGACCTTGGTGTCCAGCGTCTGCGATTCGCCGGAACGATCGAGCGGCAGGCGCTGGGTGCGAAAGCCGGTCGCGCGGCCGTCGAGCACGCTGATCTCGGCCGAGGGCAGGCCCATCGCTTCCCAGCGCTCGCAGTTCTCGGCCACGATGCCGGCGAAGCGGTCGATGCCTTCGCGGTTCGCCGGATCGGGCTGGTAGCCGAAGCCGTACTCGAACATCGAGATCGTCAGCTCCGGATGGTTCGTCATGCAGTGGTAGCACTCGCGGTTGTTCTCCATCGTCAGCTTCCAGTTGCCGTTTTCGATGGTCTCGGTCTGCACTGCGACCTTGCAGTGGGGCAGGTCGTGCGGCGCGAGGTAGGGCGTCATGCGGGCGGCGACCTCGTCGAAGTCGGCCGGCGCATCGGCGGCGAGGCAGATGAAGATCAGCCCGGCCATGCTGCGCACATGCACGGGCTTGAGGCTGTGCTCGCGGGTGTCGAAGTCGTCGCCCATGTGCTTGGCGTGCACCAGCTGGCCGCTCAGGTCGTAGGTCCACTGGTGGTAGGGGCAGACGATGTTGCCGACGATGCCTTGTTTGTCGGGGCACAGGCGCGAGCCGCGATGGCGGCAGACGTTGAAGAAGGCCTTCAGCTGCATGTCGTCGTCGCGCACGATCAGGATCGATTCATGGCCCAGCTCGACGGTGATGTAGTCGCCGGCCTCGGCGACCTGCGGCTCGACCGCGACGAAGATCCAGTGCTTGCCGAAGATGTGCTTCATGTCGGCCTGGAAGATCGCATCGCTCAGGTAGAACGGCGCTTCCAGCGTGTAGCCGGTCCGGCGGCGGGCGAGCATTTCGTTCAGCAGCTTCTGGTTGAGGTCGATGGACATGGATGGGCTCGTGGGCAGTGTTTAGAAGGTGACCAGCGCGTGCTGGCGCAGGTAGTGCAGGACGGCGCGGGCCTTGTCTTCGGCCGAGCCGGTGGTGATGACGGTGCCGCCGGCAGAGGCCGGCGTGCCGACGGCCGCCTGCATGCGTGCATGGCCGCTTTGCGCGACCTTGGCTGCCAGCGGCTGCAGGCGCCGCGCAGCCGGCACGCGCTGCTCTTGCACGCTGCATGCGTCGGCGGCGAGCGTGGGCGGCGGCGCGCCGCGGTGGGTGATCCTGCCGGCGATGCGGTCGGCATAGGAATGGCGCAGCGGCAGCACGGTGGCCGGGCTGATCGCCAGCACCGCCGGGCCGCTGAGCTTCAGCCGGCGTCGGGCGCCCTTCGGCAGCGCCTGCGTGACGATCCAGCCGGCGCCCTCGGCTTGCACCGCGATCACGCCGGCGATCAGCGGCCGGCCCATCGCCGAGGCCAGCGCGAAGGGCAGCACGCCGGAGCCGTAGTGGTCGTTAGCGCGAGTGCCGGTGAGGATCAGCGGGATCGACGCGAGGGCCGCGGCGAGCGGGGAGACGATGTCGCTCGGTGCGCTGGCGGCGATGTCGAGCAGCTCGATCGACGGCGCGCCGAGGGCGAGGTAGTCGCGCGCGACGGCCTCGCTCATCGCGCCGGCGTGCATCAGCTGCACCGCGGCCGGCGCGGCCAGGCCGAGGGCCAGCGCGGCCGCGAGCGCGTCGTTGCGGTTGCGCGTGGCCCGGCCGCTGACCGGGTCGATCCTCTCGCTGACGAGGACAACGATTCGTGCCGTCATGCCGTCATCCCCGCCTTCTTTTCGCGCGTCACGAGATCGAGCAAGGCCTTCATCAGCCGGCCGCTGTCTTCGACCACCGTCAGGTCGGCGCGCCGTGCGATCGGCGCTGCGGCGTCGAGATTGACCGCGATCACGTGGCGGCAATCCTTGATGCCTTGCAGGTGCTGCACCGCGCCCGAGATGCCGAGCGCGAGGTAGCCGGAGGCGCCGACGGTCTTGCCGGTCGCGCCGATCTGCTTGCTGCGCGGGAAGCGGCCATCGTCGACCGCGACGCGCGAGGCGCCGGTCGCTGCGCCGACCGCCAGCGCCAGCGCGTGGAAGGTCGGCAGATCGGTCACGCCGTTGCCGGCGGCGAGGATGAAGTCGGCTTCTTCGAGCGCCAGCGTCTGCGGGTCGCCGGGCTGCAGGCCGAGGTCTTCGACGGCGATCGGCATCCAGGCAGAGTCCGGCAGCGGCGCGGCCTGTTTGACGCCGAGCCCGACGAAGGGCAGCTTCGCGCTCGCAACGTTGCGGGCCAGCAGCATCACCCGTGCATGCGGGCGCAGCGCATCCTCGCTCGGCGATGCACGCAGCCGCAGTTGCCGGGCGTCCAGCTCGACGACAGGACAGGCCAGGCTCGAGCCGCTGGCGACGGCGAAACGGCGGCCGAGTTCGCCATCGGCATCGTGATCGGGCATCAGCCACGCGAGCGGCTGCAGGCTCTCCTGCAACTGCTGCAGCCAGCGCACGCAGGCATCGGGTTGATAGGTGAGGCGATCGAATTCAGGCCAGGTCAGCAGGCGGTCGATGCCGAGCGCGGCGGCATCATCGTTGCAGGTACCGAGGATCGCGGCGATGACTTCGCACTCCGGATCGGCGAGCAAGGCGGCGGCGGCCACCGCTTCGCGCGCATGGTCGTCGAGCGTGCCGCGGTCGGCATGCGCGACGACGGCGATGCAGCGTGTGAAGGGCCCTGTGCTGCGCGGCAGCTTGACGGCCGCGTGGCTCGTGGCCGGCACGCCGAGGCGTTCGCCCTCGCTGCTGCCGAGCACGATGCGGCGCAGGCCGGCCGGCGTGACGAGGGCAGGGCGGCGCGGGTCGACGCGCCGCGGCATGTCTGCCCCTCGTCCGATGAGTACATCGGCCGATCCCCCAATGGGATGCGGGCCGGCTTGGGAGCGGCCCTGCGCTCGGCCCGCGGTAGCGGCTTGGCTCATATCGCCTCCACCGCGCGCGCCACCAGCTCGGCCACGTCCATCACCTCGGGCCGCGGGCCGACCACGCCTTCGAGCATCGCGGTGCAGTTCGGGCAGGCGACCGCGACGATCGCGGCACCGGTCTGCCGTGCATCGGCGATGCGGATGTCGGGGATGCGCGTCTGGCCCGGGATGTCGGTGAACGGCGCGCCGCCGCCGCCGCCGCAGCAGCGGCCGCGCTCGGCGCTGCGCTCCATCTCGATCACCTGGATGCCGATGCGCTTCAGCGCGTTGCGCGGGGCGCTCACTTCCCGGTTGTAGCGGCCGAGATAACAGGGGTCGTGGTAGGTGACCGGCTCGCTGCCGGCGCTGCGCGTGGCTTTCAGCGTGCCGCGGTCCAACAGGTCGGAGAGCAGCTGCGTGTGGTGCCAGACGTCGAACGTGCCGCCGAGCGCCGGGTACTCGTTCTTCAGGCTGTGGAAGAGGTGCGGATCGGGCGTGACGATGTGCTGGAAGCGGCGTGTCTTCAGGGTCGCGATCAGCTGCGCCGCCAGGCGCTGGAAGCCGGCTTCGTCGCCGAGGCGGCGCGCCAGGTCGCCGCCATCGGTCTCCGCGGCGCCGAGCAGCGCGATCTTCAGACCGGCCTTCTGCAGGCTCTTCACGAAGGCGCGCAGCGTGCGCTGGTAGCGCATGTCGTAGCCGCCTTCGCCGACCAGGATCAGCCAGTCGGTCGCTTCGCCTTCGGCCAGCACCGGCACGTTCAGGTCGACCGCCCAGTGGTGCCGCGCGGCCAGCGGGAAGCCGCCGATCGTGTCGGTCTCGCGCAGCTTGTCCAGCGCCTCCATGCCGTTGTTCGGCACCAGGCCGCCGACGAGCGTCACGTTGCGGCGCATCTCGACGATCGCATCGACATGCTCGATCAGCATCGGGCACTCCTGCACGCAGGCGCGGCAGGTGGTGCAGGACCAGAGCGTGTCGCTGTCGATCAGGTTCGGGACGATCGCCTTGTCCGGCGCGCCGCCGTGTTCGCCGACCGGCCGCCCCGGGTAGGGGCTGCCGGCGTAGGCCGCGTCGGTCTTTGCCGCCATGCCGGCGACCAGGTCCTGGATCAGCTTCTTCGGATTCAGCGGCTGGCCGGCGGCAAAGGCCGGGCAGGCGGCCTCGCACTTGCCGCATTGCACGCAGGCGTCGAAGGACAGCAGCCGGTTCCAGGCGAAATCCGCCGGCTTCGCGACACCGAAGCTACCGGCATCGAGCCGCAGCGGCGCGAGCGCGGTGGCGGACTTCGTGCTCGCGCCGAAGCGTTCCGGCCGCGGATGCAGGCCGAGATGCAGCAGCCCGGCCACCGCGTGTTTCATCGGCCCGCCGAGGCCGACGCCGAGCGCCAGCTCCGCGGCGCCGGCCGCGAGCGCCAGCGCCAGCAGCGCGGCGAACCAGGGCGCGACAGCGATCTTCGCGGCGGTCGCGAGGCCGATGCCGACGAGGGCCAGCGCGAAGCACAGCAGCGAATACGGCAGCCGGCTCCAGGGCCCGCGCGACAGGCGCTTCGGTGCCGCATCGTCCCGGCGCCGCCAGGCCATCGCCGCGGCGCCGCCGAGCATCACCAGGCCGGCGAGCAGCAGCACGCCATCGAGCCACCCGAGGTAGAGGCCGAGGCCGTAGTTGATCGCGACGATGATCAGCGCCAGCACGGCGCCGCCGGCCACCGCGACATGCGCGTTCGCGACGAAGGGCTCGCGCGCGACCACGTGGTGCAGATCGACGAAATAGCGCTTCGGGATCGCCAGCAGGCCAAGCCAGTTGACCGACGCGGCCCGCCCGTTGCGCCACAGCGCGGCACGGCGCGCGAGGCCGAGCGCGAGCGTCAGCACCGCGGCCCAGAACACCAGGCTGACGAGGACGTTCAAAGCGGGCATCGTCAAAAGTCCTTCGCGAGCCGCAGCGAGTCGTAGATCGCCGCGTGGATGTTGTGCATCGAGATGCAGTCGCCGACGCGGAACAGCAGGAACTTGCCGTTGCCGGTCTGCTCCTTCAGCGAAGGCTGCGGCAGCGCGTCGTACAGCGCATCGATGTCGGTCTGGCCGTGGTTGATCGAGCGCGGCTTCAGGGCCCAGTAGAGCTCGTCGTTCGGGCGGATGCCGTTCTCGATCACCACCTGGTCGACCGCGCGCTCCTCCTGCGCCTCGGTGTATTCGTTGCGCAGCACCGCGATCAGCTTGTCGTCCTCGCGGTAGACGCTGTCGAGCCAGAAATTCGGCGTCTGGATCACGCCGTTGGCATACAGCTGGCGATAGAACATCGGGAACGTCGTGCCGCCGGTGTCGTCCGCGACCTTCACGTCGGGCGTGACGATCTCGACCAGCTTGCCGCGGCTCGCGATGAAGTCGGCGACGCCGGTGCCGGCATGCGTGCTGATCGCGTCGTAGACCAGCACGTTCTGCGCCGGCTGCACCGCGCCGGAAAGGATGTCCCAGCCGCTGACGACCAGCCCCTCGGCCGCGCCCCAGCCCGGCACCTGTTCCATGTTCGGCCGTCCGCCGGTCGCGAGCACGACGATGTCGGGGCGCTCGTCCATGATCATCGAGACGTCGGCCTCGACACCCAGCCGCCGGTCGACGCCGAGGCGCTGCGTCTCCATGTCGAACCAGCGGATGATGCCGGCCATCTGCTCGCGCTTCGGCGCCTTGGCGGCGAGGTTGACCTGGCCGCCCACCGTCGGCCACTTCTCGAACAGCACCACGTCGTGGCCGCGCTCGCGCGAGACCCGTGCCGCTTCCAGCCCGGCCGGCCCGGCGCCGACGACGACGACCCGGCGCTTCGGCCCGCTCGTCTTCTCGATCAGGTGCGGCATCGTCTGCTCGCGGCTGGTCGCGGCGTTCTGCACGCACAGCACGTCGAGGCCCATGTACTGGCGGTCGATGCAGTAGTTCGCGCCGACGCACTGCTTGATCTGGTCTTCCTTGCCGTCGCGGATCTTGATCACCATGTGCGGATCGGCGATCTGCGCGCGTGTCATGCCGACCATGTCGACCATGCCGCTCGCGAGGATGCGTTCGGCCTGCGAGGCATCGCGGATGCTCTGCGCATGCATCACCGGCACCTTCGAGACCGACTTGATGCCGGCCGCCAGATGCACGAAGGGTTCGGGCGGCAGCGCCATCGGCGGCATGCAGTTGGCGAGCGTGTTGTGCGTGTCGGCGCCCGAGCCGACGACGCTGAGGAAGTCGATCAGCCCGGTCTCGGACATCGCCTGCGCGATCTCCTTGGCCATCTCGTGGCTGATGCCGTCTTCATGGAACTCGTCGCCGCACATGCGCATGCCGACGCAGAAATCCTTGCCGACCTGGGCGCGCACCTCGTTCAGCACCTCGATGCCGAAGCGCAGGCGGTTCTCCAGGCTGCCGCCGTACTCGTCGGTCCGATGGTTGACGCGCGGGCTCCAGAACTGATCGATCAGCTGCTGGTGCGCGGCCGAGATCTCGATGCCGTCGAGCCCGGCGTCCTTCACGCGTTTGGCGGCACGGCCGAAGTCGCGCACGATGCGGCGCATCTCCTCGATCTCGATGATCTTCGCATTGCCGCGGTGCACCGGCTCGCGGATGCCCGAGGGGCTGACCAGATGCGGCCAGTCGAAGCCGTGCCAGGCATTGCGCCGGCCCATGTGCGTGGCCTGGATCATGATCTTCGCGCCGTGCTTGTGCATCACCTCGGCCAGCTTGGCCAGCGGCTCCACCACCTGGTCGCGCGACAGGTTGACCGAGGACCACCACTTCGACGGGCTGTCCTTCGAGACCGTGCTCGATCCGCCGCAGATCGCGAGGCCGACGCCGCCCTTGGCCTTCTCTTCGTAGTAGCGGATGTAGCGTTCGGCCGGGCCGCCGTCTTCGGCATAGACCTCGGCATGGGCGGTGCTGACGATGCGATTGCGCATCGTCACCTGGTTCAGACGAATCGGCTCGAACAGGTTCGGGTAGCGCATCGTTGTTTCTTCCGATCAGGACCGCGAGAGCGCCGAGACCGTGAACACGCAGTGCGTGTGGCCTTCGGCGGCGCATTGGGACTCGTGGCTGGTGGTGCGGACGGGTGATCCGGTCGTCTCGGTGACCCAGTCCATCGCGCCGGAGAACCAGCCGGCAAACAGGTAGCAGAGCTTGTCCTTGCTGACCGGCACGCCAGCGATGCCTTGCGCCAACACGAAGACGGAGTGCTCCAGCTTGACCCGCGCCTCGCCGCTCGAGGCGTCGGCCTCGATGAACGAGAACAGTCCCCAGCCGCGTTGCGACAGCCGCTTCAGGTAGTGCTCGTAGACCGCCATGCCTTCGATACCGTGGGTCCTGGACTCCTGGCTGCACCAGAAATAGGCCGAGCGGTAGCCGGCCTTGTAGAGGCTCTGCGCGTAGACCTCCTTACCTGCGGCGGCTTCGGCCTCGACGTGGTTGTTGACGAAGAAGTGCCGCGGCACGTAGATCATCGGCAGGCCGTCGGTGGTCCAGACGCCGGTGTCTGCGTCGACGGAGATGGGCAGTTGAGGATTCATGTCTTTGCCGGATCTCAGCTCAGCCAGCCCTGCACACGCGCCGGGTTCTCCGCCATCCATTTGTCCGCCGCAGCCGCCGGCTTCGCGCCGTTCTCGACCGACAGCATCACCGCGCCGATCTCTTCCGGCTTCCATGACAGCTTGCTGAGGAAGGCATAGACCGCCGGCGCCTTCGCCTTCAGCCCCGGGTTCACGACGCTGTCGACATGCTCCTCGGCGCCATAGACGTTCTTCGGGTCGGCCAGGAAGCGCAGCTTGTATTTCGCGAACATCCAGTGCGGGATCCAGCCGGTCACCGCAATCGACTTCTTCGCGCGGATCGCCCGGTCGAGCTCGGCCGTCATCGCCGGGCCCGAACTCGGCTGCAGCCGCATCTCGAGGCCGTAGACCTTGATCGCTTCCTCGGTCTTCTTCATCACGCCGGCACCGGCATCGATGCCGACGATGCGGTTGTCGAAGTCCGCCTTCGAGGCGTTCAGGTTGTCGAGGCTGGTCGGCTTCACGTACTCGGGAACGATCAGCCCGATCTTCGCGCCGGGGTAGTTGGCGCCGAGGATCTGCACCTTGTCCTTGTAGGTCGCGAGATAGGCCTCGTGCGTCACCGGCAGCCAGGCCGACAAGGTGCAGTCGATGTCGCCGCGCGCCACGCCCTGCCACATGATGCCGGCCGCGAGCGGCACCAGCTCCACCGGGTAGCCGAGCTTTTCCTTGATGATGTTCGCGGCCAGGTTGGTGGTCGCTACGCTGTCGGCCCAGCCGTCGACGAAGCCGATCTTGATCGTCGGCTTGTCTTCGGCGAACGCGGCGCGGCCGGCGGTCGCGGCGATCACGGAGAGGCCCAGGGTCCGGGTCAGCAGGTGGCGGCGGGGCAGGTTCAGTTTCGACTGTGTCATGGCGGTGGCTAGTGAGTGAAAAGTGCCCCCAGGCCGACGAAATACGTCGTCCGCCCCCCGAGGGGGATGAGCAAACTTCGGGCGGCCGTGCGTTTGCTCATGAGGATTGAAGGAGGAGGGCTTGCGGGGCGTTCAGCCGGCCCAGACTTCGCTGAACACGCGAAGCCAGTTGCGGCCCATGACCTTGGCGATGCGGTCGGCCTTCCAGCCGGCACGCTCCATCGCGGCGGTCAGGTTCGGCAGTTCGCCGATGGTGCGGATGCCTTCGGGGTTCTGCACGGTGCCGAACTTCGTCAGGCGGCGGTTCACGCCCTTGTCGTGCGTCAGCCATTCGAAGAACTCGTCGCCATAACCCTGCGTGTGGTCGGTGCCGACACCGACGCAGTCCTCGCCGACCAGGTTGATCACGTAGCCGATTGCTTCGACGTAGTCGTCGACGGTGGCATCGATGCCGCGCTTCAGGAAGGGCGGGAACATCGTCACGCCGATGAAGCCGCCGTGGTCGGCGATGAACTTCAGCTGCTCGTCGCTCTTGTTGCGCGGGTGTTCCTTCAGTCCGGCCGGCAGGCAGTGCGAGTAGGTGACCGGCTTCTTCGAGGCGAGGATGGCTTCTTCCGAGGTCTTCGCGCCGACGTGCGACAGGTCGACCATGATGCCGACCCGGTTCATCTCGGCCACCACCTCGTGGCCGTAGCCGCTGAGTCCGCCGTCGCGTTCGTAGCAGCCGGTGCCGATCAGGTTCTGCGTGTTGTAGCAGAGCTGGACCACGCGCACGCCCATGTCGTGGAAGGCCTCGACGTAGCCGAGCTGGTCCTCGAAGGCGTGCGCGTTCTGAAAGCCGAGGATGATGCCGGTCCTGCCGTCCTTCTTCGCCTGCTCGATGTCGGCCGTCGTGCGCACCAGCGTGACGAGGTCGCCGTTGTCGCGAATCATCGCCTTCATGCGGGCGATGTTCTTGACGGTGGCGGCGAAGTCTTCCCACACCGAGACGGTGCAATTGGCCGCGCTGATGCCGCCGCGCCGCATGTCTTCGAAGATGCTGCGATCGAATTTCGCGATGATCAGTCCGTCGATGATGACGGACTCCTGGTGCAAGTTGCTCATGACTACCTTTCTGGTTCAGCCGTAGATCGGGAAGCGCGCGGCGAGGGCCTTGACCTTCGCGAAGACGGCGGCCTCGACCGCAGCGTCGCCGGCCGGACTGGCCTTCAGGCCCTGGAAGACTTCCAGCATCAGCCGGCCGACTTCCTCGAACTCGGCGACGCCGAAGCCGCGCGAGGTACCGGCTGCCGTGCCGACGCGGATGCCCGAGGTCACCGTCGGCTTCTCGTCATCGAACGGGATGCCGTTCTTGTTGCAGGTGATGCCGGCGCGCTCCAGCGCGACTTCGGTCTGGTTGCCCTTCAGGCCGAGCGGGCGCAGGTCGACCAGCAGCAGGTGGTTGTCGGTGCCGCCGGTGACGAGATCCAGCCCGCCGGCCTTCAGCACGGCGCCGAGTGCCCGGGCGTTCGCGACGACTTGTTTGCCGTAGGCCTTGAACGCCGGTTGCAGCGCTTCGTTGAAGGCGACCGCCTTGGCCGCGATCACATGCATCAGCGGCCCGCCTTGCGCGCCGGGGAAAACCGCGGAGTTGACCTTCTTCGCGATCTCTTCGTCGTTCGTCAGGATCACGCCGCCGCGCGGGCCGCGCAAGGTCTTGTGCGTGGTCGAGGTCGTGACATGCGCATGCGGCACCGGGCTCGGATAGTCGCCGGTCGCGACCAGCCCGGCAACATGGGCCATGTCGACCATCAGCAAGGCCCCGACCTTGTCCGCGATCGCGCGGAACCTGGCCCAGTCGATCACCCGCGGATAGGCCGAGAAGCCGGCGATGATCAGCTTCGGCTGGTGCTCCACCGCCAGGCGCTCGACCTCGTCGTAGTCGATCAGCGAGTCTTCGCGGCGCACGCCGTACTGCACCGCCTTGAACCACTTGCCGGAGAGGGCAGGCTTTGCGCCGTGCGTCAGATGGCCGCCGGCCGAGAGCGACATGCCGAGCACCGTATCGCCCGGCTTCACCAGCGCGAGCATCACCGCGGTGTTCGCCTGCGCCCCCGAGTGCGGCTGCACGTTCGCGAACTTGGCGTCGAAGAGCTTGCAGAGCCGTTCGATCGCCAGACTCTCGACCACGTCGGCATGCTCGCAGCCGCCGTAGTAGCGCTTGCCCGGATAGCCTTCCGCGTACTTGTTCGTGAACACCGACCCTTGCGCTTCGAGCACCGCGCGCGAGACGATGTTCTCGGAGGCGATCAGCTCGATCTGCTGCTGCTGGCGCTGCAGCTCGTTGCCGAGCGCCTTCGCGATCGCCGGGTCGGCCTGCGAGACGCCTTGGGTGAAAAAGCCGTCCGTGATGGTCATGAGGGTCGTGTCCTTGAAGAGAGTCAGGCGGTTTCGAGCAGCGGCGCGAACACCGGGTCGGCATGGCTTTGCGGCGTCGCGACGCAGAGCCGGTACGGCCGGGCGCTGCGTTCGATCAGGCGCCAGGTGTAGTCGGCGAAGCTGCGGCGGAACACCAGCATGAGGCCGTCGGCATCGGTGCGCGCGACCGTGATCGTCGTCTTCTGGATCACAGTCGACACGCAGCGTCCGACAATCAGGCTTTCGAAGTCGTAGGTGCCGAGGTGGCGCAGCAGCATCACGTGCTGCGGGCCGCTCAGGCGCATGGCGGTCAGGCCGCCGCTGTTGTCGACGACCTGCGCATGCACGCCTTTCATCGCGGTCACCAGCAGCGCGAGCAGCAGGTCGCGGCGCGAGCGCTTGCAGGCCAGCAGCCACTCGTCGGGCGAGATCCACAGCAGCGCGCCGGCCGGGCAGGCCGCCACCGTCATCGGCGCGGTCGGCAGCGATTGGCCCAGGACCGCGGCGGCGTTGCCCATGAAGGCTTCATCGTCGGCCTTGCCGCGGATCACGATGTAGCCGAGGTGCGGCAACTCGCTCGCGACGACACCGTCGTCCGGCGTCGCGGCCCGCGTCTTGCCCGGCAGGCCGAAGGCATGCAGCGGCGATTGCAGCAGGCCGGCGGTCGGCGTTTTCAGGAATTCAGACATTCTGGCGCTCCCCCTTGGGATCGACGAAGACACTGCCGGCGACCTTCACCGGCGTCGCCTTGCCGCGGGCGAAGGCGTGCAGGCGCTGGTCGGCGCGCTGCGCGCCGCCGCTGACCACCGCCATCGCGATCGAGCGGCCGAGGAAGGCGCTGTGATAGCTGGAGGTGACGTGGCCGAGCGAGCGCGTCTCGGCCGTCAGGCTGCTGCCTTCGAGCACCTGCGCGCCTTCGAGCAGCACCTCGTTCGGGTCCTCGGTCAGCAGGCCGATGAGCTGCTTGCGATCGCTGCGAGTGGTGTCGCTGCGGCTCAGCGAGCGCTTGCCGAGGAAGCTGTAGGGCTTCTTCAGGCTCAGCGCCCAGCTCATCTGCAGGTCGACCGGGGTCATCGAGCCATCGGTGTCCTGGCCGACGATGATGAAGCCCTTCTCGGCGCGCAGCACGTGCATCGTCTCGGTGCCGTACGGCGTGATCTCGAACTCGGCGCCGGCGGCCATCACCGCTTCCCACAGCGCATGGCCATAGCCGGATTCGACGTTGATCTCGTAGGACAGCTCGCCCGAGAAGCTGACGCGGAAGACGCGCGCCGGCAGGCCGGCGACATGCCCCGGGCGCCAGTCCATGAACTTGAAGGCCTCGGGCGAGAGGTCGATGTCGCTGCACAGCCTGGCGAGCACCGCGCGCGCCTTCGGCCCGACCAGCGCGATCGTCGACCAGTGGTCGGTGACCGAGGTCATCCAGACCTTCAGCTCCGGCCACTCCGTCTGGTGCCAGCGCTCGAGCCAGGTCAGTACGCCGGCGGCGCCGCCGGTGGTCGTCGTCATGTAGAACTGGGTGTCGTGGATGCAGGCGGTGACGCCGTCGTCCATCACCATGCCGTTTTCGTTCAGCATCAGGCCGTAGCGGCACTTGCCGGGCGCGAGCTGCGACCAGGCGTTGGCGTAGATGCGGTTCAGGAACTCGCGCGCATCCGGGCCGTCGATCTGGATCTTGCCGAGCGTGGACGCATCCATGATCGCGACGCCGTTGCGTGCCGCGACGCATTCGCGGCTCACCGACGCGTGCATGTCTTCGCCGGCTTTCGGGAAGTACCAGGGGCGCTGCCATTGGCCGACGACCTCGAAGGCAGCGCCGCGTGATGCGTGTGCAGCGTGGATCGCGGTGTAGCGGTTCGGGTCGAACAATTCGCCGGCAGCCGTGCCGGCGAGTGCGCCCAAGGTCACCGGCGTGTAGGCCGGGCGATAGGTCGTGGTGCCGACTTCGGCCACCGGGCGCTTCAGCGTGCGTGCGGTGATCACGAAGCCGTTGACGTTCGAGAGCTTGCCCTGGTCCGTACCGAAGCCGAGCGCGGTGAAGCGCTTGACGTGTTCGATGGAGTGGTAGTTCTCGCGCACCGCGAGCTCGATGTCGGCCGCGCTGACGTCGTTCTGGTAGTCGACGAAGGCCTTCGCGCCGACCCCTTCGGGCAGGCCGTCGGGCAGTCGGTACATCGGCCGCGCCGGTTGGCGCGGCGGCTTGCTGCAGGCCGGCGCGATCAGCTTCGGCGACTTGCCGAGCGCGGCGAGGGCCTGCTGCATCGCCTGCGTGGTCTGCGCCAGCGCCTCGTGCAGCTCGAACGCACCGGTGACCGCGCCGACGCAGGAGACGCCCTTGCGGCCGTTGCGCGCCACGACGAAGGCGGCTGCGTCTTCGTCCCACACCGGACGGCTGCCGTCGTGGCAGAACAGGTGCACGGTCGGCGACAGGCCGCCCGAGCTCAGCACCACGTCGGCGGCGATCGTCGGCCCCTCGCCGGCGGCTTCATCGCGCTCGGCATGCAGGCGCATCAGGCGCGCGCCGCTGACCTGGTTGCGGCCGGTGACTTCGGCGATGCCGTAGCCCTGGTGCACCGTGATGCCGGCCGGGCGCGGCACGCTGCCGGCCGTGCTGCGCACGTCGACCACCGTGACCTGGGCGCCGGCCTTGGCCAGGGCGTCGGCCGCGTCGTAGATCAGGTCGCTGGTGCCGCAGATCAGCACCCGCTCGCCGACACGCACGCCATAGCGCTGCAGGAAGGTCTGGCCGGCCGAGACCGTCATCACGCCCGGCACGTCGTTGTTGCCGAAGACCAGCGGCCGCTCGATCGCGCCGGTGGCGAGCACGATGTGCTGCGCGCGGATCTTGTGCTGGCGCTGGCGCGGCAGGTGCGCCTGGCGCTGTGCCGGCGCGATGTGGTCCTGCACCAGCTCGATCGCCTGCACCAGGTTCTGCTCGTAGAGGCCGAAGGCGGTGGTGCGGCTGAGCAGCGAGACGTTCGGCATCTCGCGCAGCGCGGCCAGCACCGAGCGGATGTAGGCATCGCCGTTGCGGCCCTCGATCTGCGCGAGCGGGTCGGAGAGCAGCCAGCCGCCGAACTCGTTCTGCTCGTCGAGCAGCAGGGTCTTCAGCCCGGCGCGGCCGGCCTGCAGCGCGGCCAGCAAGCCGCAGGCGCCACCGCCGATCACCAGCACGTCGACGTGATGGTGCAGGTGGTCGTACTGCTCCGGATCGGGCTCGGTCGGCGCGGCGCCGAAGCCTGCGAACTTGCGGATCACCGCTTCATAGGCCGGCCACCAGGCGCGCGGCCACTTGAAGGTCTTGCTGTAGAAGCCCGCCGGCATGAAGCGCGCGCCGGCGCCGAGCACCGCCTTCAGATCGAAATTCAGCGAGGGCCAGCCCGAGGTCGTGGCGCCGACGAAGCCCTCGTACAGCTCGGCCTGCGTGGCCTTGATGTTCGGTACCGTGAGGGCGCCTTCGCCCATCTGGATCAAGGCATTCGGCTCCTCGGCGCCGGCGCCGATGATGCCGCGCGGCCGGCCGTACTTGAAGCTGCGGCCGATGCGCTTGACGCCGGCGGCGAGCAGGGCCGAGGCCAGCGTGTCGCCCGGGTGGCCGGTGTAGTCGCGGCCATCGAACTTGAACTTGATCGTGCGCGTGCTGTCGATGCGCGCGCCGGCGACCTTCACGCGAGAGGCAGTCATTGCGTAGCCTCCTGGGCCAGGTACAGCGGCTTGGCCTCGGCCAAGGTCCAGCTGCCGGCGACTTCGTAGCTCGCGGTATTGCGCTTCACCACCAGCACCTTGCGGCATCCGGCGCTGTGCTGCCATTGCTCCCAGAACCAGCCCTTGGTGTTCTTGCGCATGAAGACGTAGTCGCCCCAGGTCGCGTCGTCGACCGATTCGGGCGCGGCCGGCCGGGGGATGTAGGCCTCGCCGGCATAGCTGAACTCTTCTTCGTCGCGGCGTTCGCCGCAGTGGGGGCAGTGGAACTGGAACATCGTGGATGACTCGTCGGGTCAGAGCATGAAAAGTAGTCCGCCGCGAGGGCGCGCGCCCCGCGTCGGGATGGGATGCAAGGCGCGAACCGCAGCCATAGCCCCGGCTATGGCGAGGATTCGCAACGCCGCAGACCGCCCGAGGCGGGGATGCGCGAATCGCGGGGGATTGCTTTTCATGCTCTTAGTGCGCGACGCCGGCCGCGCCGTGCTCGTCGATCAGGTGGCCGGTGTGGAAGCGCTCCAGCGCGAACGGCCTGGCCAGCGGATGCGGTTCGTCATGCGCGATCGTGTGCGCGAAGACGTGGCCCGAGCCGGGCGTGGCCTTGAAGCCGCCGGTGCCCCAGCCACAGTTGAAGTAGAGGCCCTCGACCTTGGTCTTGCCGATGATCGGGCAGGCATCCGGCGTGGTGTCGACGATGCCGCCCCACTGCCGGTTCATGCGCACGCGCGAGAACTGCGGGAAGAGCTCGATGATCGCCGCGGCGGTGTGGTCGATCACGTGCGGGCTGCCGCGCTGGCCGTAGCCGAGGTAGCTGTCGATGCCGGCGCCGATCACCAGCTCGCCCTTGTCGGACTGGCTCAGGTAGCCGTGCACCGCGTTCGACATGATCACGGTGTCGATCACGCGCTGCATCGATTCCGAGACGAAGGCCTGCAGCGGATGGCTTTCCAATGCCATGCGGATGCCGGCCATCTTCGCCAGCACCGATGAATGCCCTGAGGCGACGCAGCCGACACGGTCCGCCTTCACGGCCCCAAGCGATGTCTGCAGGCCCTTGATGCGGCCGCCCTCGATGTCCATGCCGGTGACTTCGCAGCCTTCGATCAGGTCGACGCCGAGCCGGCTGGCGGCGCGGGCGAAGCCGCGCGCCACCGCATCGTGGTGCGCGATGCCGGCGCGCGGCTGCCAGCTCGCGCCCAGCACCGGGTAGCGGCGGCTGCGGCTGCAATCGAGCTGCGGGATCTTCTGCTTGACTTCAGCCGCCGTCAGCACATGGGCATCGATGCCCTGCACGTGGTTGGCGTTGACTCTGCGCTCGATGTCGCGCATGTCCTGCAGCGTGTGGCCGAGGTTGAAGACGCCACGCTGGCTGAACATCACGTTGAAGTTCAGGTCCTCGGTCAGGCCTTCCCAGAGCTTCAGCGCGTGTTCGTACAGGTGGGCGGCTTCGTCCCACAGGTAGTTGGAGCGCACGATGGTGGTGTTGCGCGCGGTGTTGCCGCCGCCGAGGTAGCCCTTCTCGAGCACCGCGATGCGGCCGACCTGATGATGCTTCGCGAGGTAGTAGGCCGTCGCCAAGCCGTGCCCGCCGCCGCCGACGATGACCACGTCGTAAGAGGGCTTCAACGCGACACGCTCCCACGCCGGCTCCCAGGTCTTGTGGTGCTTCAGCCCGTGCTTGAGCAGGCTCCAGAGGGAATAGTGTTGACCGCGCATCGTGGCTGAGGTGTTGCAAAGGGCTGTGACGCTGCATGCATTGTTCGCGTCGGGCCTGGCAGACCTTGCGCCGAGCGGACGTGGACTTGTCCAAATCCGACATCGGTGGTGATTGCGTCAACTTGGCGGGAAAACCCCAATGCGCTAGGCTTTGCGGATGAGCGAACTGCCGCTGCGCCTCTTGCCTGGAAACGACCTGCGCGGGCGTCTGGAAGCCGTGCTGGCGGAACACGGAGTCGAGGCGGGTTTCGTGCTTGCCGGGATCGGCAGCCTGAGCGTGGTGCGGCTGCGGCTTGCCGGGGCGCAGGAGGCGACGGTGCTGGAAGGCGATCTCGAACTGCTGGGCCTGGCCGGTTCGCTGTCGGTCGATGGTGCGCATCTTCACGCCAGCGTGGCCGATGCAGCGGGGCGCGTCTGGGGAGGGCATGTGCTGTCGGGCTGCGTGGTGCGCACAACCGCGGAGGTGCTGCTCGCCTTGCTGTCCGGGTGGCGTTTCACCCGCGAGCCGGATGGCGCCACCGGCTACGCCGAATTGACGCTGCGCCGAAATCTCCAATGACCTTCGTCACGATACGCGTTGCGCTGCAAGACAGAGGATGTCAGCCCCGTGCGCCTCGAATGACGGAGACAGCGATGACCAACGATGCCCCGCGGCAATTCGTGACCACCTGGTTCGAGCAGGTATGGAACGTCGGCGATATCGGCGCGGTCGACCGGATGATGTCGGCCGAGGCCAGGTTCCATGGCCTGGCCGAGGGCGGAGCGGCGGCCGTCGGGCCCGCGGCGTTCAAGCCCTTCGTGCAGTCGATGCGCGGCGCGATCCCGGACATCCGCATCGAGGTGCTGCGCACGGTCTGCGAAGGCGATACCGTGGCCTCGTACTGCCGGGTCACCGGCACGCATACCGGCCCCGGCCTCGGCGCGGCACCGCCGAGCGGCAAGCCGATCGAGATCCACGGCATCGGCATGGCGGTGGTGCGCGACGGCCAGATCCAGGAGAGCTGGAACTGCTTCGACTTCCTGTCGCTGTACCAGCAAGTGGGCCTGCTGCCGCCGCTCGCCACGGCGCAGTGAGCCGGCCGATGGCCACGACATACCGATGAGAAGCGCCGCCACCGGGCCGCACTTCGACTTCCGCTTCGACGATTCGGAGCTGTCCGGCATCGACGCTGCCGGCGGTGATCTGGTGCTGCGCTTTGCGGCCGCCCACGTCGAGCGTGTCGACCTACTGGCGCCGGAGCCGCGCCAGCCCGGCTACGCGAAGCAGCTGCGCATCGTGCTCGGCGGCGCGAGCTGGTCCGGCCCGGAGCAGGACTGCATCGGCCGCATCGCGCAGGGCTCGCTGATCCTCGATGGCGTTCACTGCAAGACGATCGCCTTGCCGCTCGAGCATGGCGGCGCCGTGCGCCTCGAACTGGACTTCAACAACCGCTCGCGGCTGGCCGTGACGGCGCGTTCGATCAGCATCGGCTTCAGCGGCGATCCAGCGTTTGCCGAGTCCTACGCCTGCTGATGTCGCGCAGGGCGTAGAGTCCCTGCCATGTCCAGCCTGCCGCACCCGGCGCAACTCGAGGTCGACGAGTTCTCGCGCTATGCGCTGATCATCGACGCGCGCTCGCCGCATGAATTCGCCGACGACCACATCCCCGGCGCGGTCAACCTGCCGGTGGTCGACGATGCGGAGTACGCCGAGGTCGGCACCACGCACAAGACCGACAAGCACAAGGCCTACCTGATCGGCGTGCGCTACTCGTTGCAGAACATCGCGCGCCACCTCCAGCCGTTGATCTCGCGCTTCACGCCGGACGACCGCATGCTGGTCTATTGCTTTCGCGGCGGCAAACGCTCGCGGCTGTGGGCCGATAACCTGCGCACCATCGGCTTTCCGGTCGACGTGATCCCCGGCGGCTGGAAGAACTATCGCCGCTGGGTGCGCGAGAGCCTGGAGACCCTGCCGGCGGCCCTTCGTTTTCGCGTGCTGTGCGGCCCCACCGGCTGCGGCAAGACGCGCCTGCTGTACGCGCTGCAGGCCGAGGGCCAGCAGGTGGTGGAACTCGAAGGCCTGGCCGCGCATCGCGGCTCGCTGATCGGCGCCATGCCGGGCCAGCCGCAGCCGCCGCAAAAGCTCTTCGACAGCCGCCTGCTGGCTGCGTTGCGCGGGCTCGACCCGCAGCGCCCGGTGTGGATCGAGGCCGAGAGCAAGAAGATCGGCCGGCTGCAATTGCCCGAGCCTCTGCACGAGGCGATGCAGAGCAGCCCGACCGTGACGATCGACGCGCCGATGAGCGAGCGAGTGCGGCTCTGGCACGAGGACTACGCGCACTTCGTCGACGATCCGGTGGCGATGGTCGAGCAGCTCGTGCCGCTGAAGCCGCTGGTCGGCGGAGAAGAACTGCAGCGCTGGCAGGCGCTGGCCGCCGAGCGCCGCACCGCCGAATTGTTCGAGCGCGTGATGGCGGCGCACTACGATCCGGCTTACGCGCGCTCGACGCGCCGGCTGTTCTCGAGGGAACAATCCGGTGATCGGCTCACGCTGCCGTCGCTCGCGCCGGCGGCGCTGCGCGACGTGGCGCGCCGCCTCGCCGAGCGCGGTGCCGGCACCTGAGTTTCAAGCTTCTCGACATTGCCCCATGCCTTCGACCCAGCCTGGCAACAGCCGCCTCGTCTACTCCACCGAAACCGGCCGCGTCTGCCCCGAATGCCGGCAGCCGATCGCCGCCTGCAGCTGCAGTCGCCAGGCGCCGCGGCCCGCAGGCGACGGCATCGTGCGCGTCTCGCTCGACACCAAGGGCCGCAACGGCAAGGGCGTCACGATGATTCGCGGCGTGCCGCTGGGCGATGCCGAGCTGGCCGCACTGGGCAAGCAGCTGAAAGCCGCCTGCGGCTCGGGCGGCACGGTCAAGGACGGTGTCATCGAAGTGCAGGGCGACCACCGCGAGCGCCTCGTGCCGCTGCTCGCCGCTCGCGGCTGGACGGTCAAGCGCGCCGGCGGCTGAAGCCGGGCCCGATGGATTTTGGTCCGCTTTCGGCCCATTGCGGACGGTCGTTGTTCGCGTTCTTGCGCCGAGGTCCGTGGGGCGCGGCAGGCGGTATCCGCCGGGGGCTCATGGTGGGGCGGTCTCCGCTTCGCTCCGACTGCACTGCGGTGCTCGGCCCGGGGTCGCG
>Ga0105237_10001972_pt1 | contig 26114 bp, 18 predicted proteins | sample KBSC24metaG_FD_81520 | JGI IMG/M metagenome (GOLD analysis project Ga0105237, IMG submission 81520) | Corn rhizosphere microbial communities from Kellogg Biological Station, Michigan, USA - KBS C2-4 metaG | ecosystem: Host-associated > Plants > Roots > Rhizosphere > Soil | place: Michigan, USA...
CGGCGCATTATAGTTATACTGGTTGGCCATTTCCTTGCCATTCCCTACCTCTCCGCTCACATTGAAGCCAAATCCCCACATCCTGCCCTGATCATCGATATAATGCGTCGTATTCCAGTCGGCAGAGATCTCTTTTATCGGATTGACAACCCCCCAAAGCGTTTGTACGGATGTAGGCTGCGTATAAGCCGCAGTACCGCCCCAGGCCCTGTTGGCCGTACCCCATACATAGGGATAACCCGTCGTACCACCCGCAGCAGCCGGAATGATACAGCCAAAATAGTCAAGATGCGAACCGAAAATGTCTATCGCCGCCGCAGGGATGGTCTTTTTGGTCGGAGTCCTGCTGCCGCCATAGGTCCACTCGTATACATCCCCGCTCGTCGTCAACCCCACGATACGGTTACCCATGATCAGCTTCTTGAACTGCAATCCGGCCGGCGACAACTGCATTGGCCGCATATTGACGGCGCCTGTCGTATGGAAAAGATGCATCGTATCATTCCCGAACAACCATACGCTGCCATCCGATTTTATCGTCATGGTCGTATTGCCGTAGGCATACACAGACGCATTGCCATTGAATGGAGCGCCCGTCGTATCCGTATCGAAACGGGTCGTATTGGTCGTAAAATCGATCTTCGAGCTCCAGATATATCCCTGGTCGTCTAACACGCGGAACTCGTTGAATCCCCCCGCGCCATCGACAGCCTTTCTACCCCCGATGGGGAACTGCATGACGTTCAGCGAACCGTTATTCCAGCTATATATATTATCGTCACTGGCAATATACCAGACCCGGTATTCACAGGTGATCACTTTCTTGACCGTAAGCCCCGTTCCAGGCAAAGGAATGACAGGGATCGTTACTGCCGGATTCACCGTCACCTGTATATCACTGTACGCACTGACGCCGTTCGATCCGGTAACGGTCAGCCGGTAAACATTCGTCCCTGCCACCAATCCGGTAACGGTGGTCGTGGCAGCTCCCGGAGAAGTGAGCACCGAAACACCGCCGCTCGTCTGGGTCCAGGAATAACTGCTTATGGTAGTCCCCGCCGCCGGCGTAGCCGTACCCGTAAGGGTCACCAATGCAACCGGAAGGGTCACTGTTTGCGCAGATCCGGCACTCACCGTAGGCGGCGTCGTACTGGCAGCAGCGGCATTTACAACCACCTGCACCGTCCCCGAGCCGGTCAAAGACCCGGTATCGGTAGCAGCCAGCTTAAATACATACGTGCCCGCCTGCAATCCGGAAACGACCGTACTTACGGCATTAGCCGTAGCGATCGTAGCCGTGGACGGACCACTTACCTGTGTCCAGGCATAGCTCAACGCCCCCCCCTCATCGGTCACACTTCCGGTAAGGGTCAGGGAGCTCGTAGGTAAAGTAATGGACGTGGCAGACCCGGCACTCACCACCGGCGCCGCATTCGGCGTAGGCGTTGTCGTAGTTGAATTTACCAGCGAGATATCCCCCTGGCTCAACATCCACTGGAAAATGCTCATCGGGGCTTTATACGTGCCCATTCTATTGGCATTGGCGCCCGTGGCATTATTAGGCCCTAAGGTTCCAACCGAAGTCCAGTTGGTCGCGCTGGGATCAAACATGGAGTTCCAGCAGCAATGCGCCCCCCCTCCGATAGTTTCATAAGAAAAGTACGCAGACCCCGGCACGCTATCATTCATATTGTCCGAGACTGCGCCTACATTGCGGTAGTCAGCCGTGCCTTCCAGACCGAAAAATTTGCCGCCATATTTCTTGGCCCAATGACCAAAAGAGTTGAAACCTGGCAACTCATTGGGTATAGCCGCAGTCGACACCCCGGTGGACTGCCCTTCCAGACAGACCAGGCTGGTCACCATCTTCATCCCATCCTCCCCGCCAGGAGTGCTCTGGTGACAGATCAACGCCGACCAGGAAAATGCACCCATGCTCAGCCCACACAAATGAACCGAGTTACTTTTAATATGGTAAGTTTTTAGAATATATTTCAGCATGTTCACCAGCTCTGTGGTCTGAGGCCAATCCGCAATGGCCTGCACACTGATGATAATAGGATAGTGCATGCCGTTTGACAGCTGCACACCCCCATCCCATCCATGGGCCAGCCAGTAATGCGGTCCATTCACAGCGGTCAGCGCCGCATTGGTCCCTACTTCCCCCGCCCCTCCCATCTGGATGATGGCAGGACGGTCAGCCCAGTCAGGATCCCCGCCCACGAACATGTTCTTCGGACGCGTGATCCTGAATATATAAGACAGATTCGCATAACCTACGTTATACGTCGTGTCGTATGTAATGAAATTGTGACTTTCCGCCTGGGAAAAGGCGGCATTAGGAGTAAGAAAAAATGCCCACAGGACGAGCAGTAGTAAAGTAAATTTACAGGTTTTCATAGACTACTATTGGATTAAGCACTAATAACAGGACATTGGCTGTCAAACTCATAAAAATGTAACGGTGGAAATACAGTATGAATACTTTGGTTTCTCCCGTTTCATCAGGTATCGGATTTCAAATTTCTTTGATAGGTATCGGGTAACCAACCAAAATTATGCCAACTTCGTAGAGGTTTTTTCCCAAAATGTAGAAAATACGGAGGCTTCATGTAATAAATACTACTTAATAAAAAAAAAGTTTCCCTTCTATAAGGCATCTATGTATTTATCGCCTTAAATTGCACCGTGCTATAGGCTATGTCTCTTTCTTAGGGCCCCTGGGGCAATCTCTCCTTTTATCCCCTGAAATCTCCATCCATATCACTATTTCCTGATGACTGTTAACTTTTAGTCAGGCCTGACCCTGCGTGGGCTTCGCATGGCTTATTTAAGAATAAAACAACTATCATGAAAAGAAAATTTTACACGCTAGTCTTTTTCGTGTCGCTGGCACAATTTCTGATGGCGCAAGCACCCGGCGGCATCTCCACCAACCTAACGATGTGGGTGAGAACCACATCCGGCACTACCGTTGCCGGCGGTCTTCTCACTAACTGGACCTACGTCAACGATGTCACGAAATCATTCACGGCAACCACTGCCCCCACTTTTACTACCAACGCCGTTAACTTCAATCCGGCCGTCGTCTTCACACAGACACAATTCATGGACGGCCCCACCGGAGCTAACGCCCCCATCTCCGCAGGTAATGACGCATACACCGCATTCGTTGTATGGAAGTCTACTATCACTAACGACTTTCAGCGCCTCTGGGAACAACGCAGCACCTGCAACTCCTGCAACGACGCCTTCTCCATCGCCACCTGGAATGATGGCAACTATGGCGACGAAACAGGAACTAACCCTTTTCAATTTACGCTTCCTCAACCTTATACGGCCAATACCTGGCACATCAGCCAGATCAACCTGAAGGCAGCAGCGACCAACGACCTCGAGATAGTTGACGAGACCAACTACACATCACCGCTAGTCGTCAATACCGACCCGTCCGGCACTCCCAACGGAGCAGTCCTGCGCGACCTGGCCAACACCGTCAATCGCATCGGTCTTAACCACGATGGCACCACCGGTCTCGCCGGCTCTATCGCAGAGATCATCGTATACAACAGCAACATCGACGCTGGCGCATCAAGAGATAAAATATTCTCTTATCTCTCGCTTAAATATGGTGTCAACCTGAACCATGACCTCACCGCTTCCGGCGGCGCCACTCCCTGGAGCAGCGCCACGAACACCGGCTACACGAACAACGTATTCGGCATCGGCAACGACGTAGCCTCCGGTCTGTCGATCTCTCAATCCAACAGCGCTAACACCGGCAACGGCGATGGCACGGGCATCAGCGGGGCCGGCAATGTCACCCTGGCTAACCCTTCTTCTCCTACCGACCAAAGCTTTTTATTCGTAGGCAATGACAACGGCACTCTCACGGAAAGCACCACCGGTGTTCCCGCAAGCCCTGCCGGTTTACAGATAATGGCACGCAACTGGAAAGCTCAACATACCGGCAATGTCGGAACTGTCAACGTTACGTTCGACTACAACGGACTGGCACACCAGGGTAATCTCACCGACCCTACCACCTTCCGTATGCTCGTCGACCCTACCGGTTCTAATACATATACGGCCGCTACCGCCTATGTCGCCTCCGCTACATCCGGCACAACCGTCACCTACACCGGCGTCACCCTGCCCACCGGCTCGACATTTACCTTCGGCAGCACTCCCGTATCTCTCCCCGTCGTCTGGCGCTCCTTCACCGCCGACCTCACCGGCAAGGACGATATCACCCTCAACTGGGTCATCGACGAAAATCAGAACGCCAAAGTATACGAAGTGGAACATTCTCTCGACGGCACTCATTTCAGTAAGATCGGAGAGGTCGCGAACGAAACAGATACAAAAGCATATAGTTTCGATTACCCCTCCGCAACGGCAGGCACTCACTATTTCCGCGTCCATGAAGTCGACCTCGATGGAAAATTCATCTACAGCAAGATCATCAGTGTCCTGGTTAAAACGAATGATTACACCTTGCGCCTGCTGAGCAACCCTGTCAACACCAGCGCAGTGGACATGGAGATCGTATCGGCCACTTCAGCAAAGGCTACGCTTAGCCTCCTGAGCTCCGCCGGCAGCCGCATCCTTGCCCTCCAGCAACAGGTACAGCCCGGTAGCAACCGTTTGCAACTGCCCATCGGCACTGTAGCAGCCGGAAATTATATCCTCCAGGTTCGTATCGGATCTACCGTCCTGCACGAAAAAGTTATTAAATTGTAAGAGACCATACTCAAAAGACAAATAATCCTTATTTTTCAATAAGGATTATTTGTCTAAACTAAATCGCTTGAAAAACTACCTTTCTTCTTACTGGATCCGCTCGGCCTTCTTCACTTTTCTGCAACGCTTTTCGCTTACCTTTTTCGGATTTCTCAACCTGATGCTCCTGACCCGCTCGCTCTCTATACCGGGCATGGGCACCTGGGCGCTCTTCCTGACGATCACCGGCATTTTCGAGACCACAAAGAGCAACCTGCTGAAGAACGCCCACATCCGCTATGTCAGTGGCAGCGACTCCACGGAGGAACATATTGCAGTGGCCTCTTCGTCTTTCCTGATCAACGCCGCCATCACGCTGCTCTTCGTACTGCTCGTTATTTTTTTCGCCGGCTGGATCAGCCGCTGGTTCAAGACAGGAGCCGAACTCGCCGGCATGCTCCGCTGGTTTATCCCCGGCATGCTCTTTATGGTCATCTTCGCACACCTGGAAGCCGTCCAGCAATCCTTCCTGGATTTTAAAGGAGGCTTCGCCGGTTACGCCGTTCGCCAGCTTAGCTTCTTCACGATTATCTTTTTCTATTGGATTACCAAACGCCCGCTCTCCCTGGCCGACCTTTCTATGTACCAGTCTATCACCATCGGCCTGGGCACGATCATACTCTATATCTATACCCGAAAATACCTGCACTTTCACTTTAACCCTACCATCCCCTGGATAAAAAAGATCTTAGGCTTCGGCGGATATATCTTTGGCTCGGGCCTGATAGCCAATATCAGCAACAATCTCGATCAGCTGATGACAGGTAAGTTCATTGACGCGGGTTCGGTCGCCTACTACAACGTGGGCTCCAGGATCAATCAATTGGTGGACATCCCCTCCTACGCCGCCTCTGAAATACTTTTCCCGAAAGCTTCCCGCGCCTCGGTGGAAGAAGGTCTTGAAAAAGTAAAATATCTCTATGAGAAAATGGTGGCGGTATTATTGGCCTTTACCATACCCACGGCCACCCTCATCATTCTCTTTCCCCATTTTTTCACCTACGTCGTCGGCGGCAAAGCCTATGCCCGCACGGCATTGATCCTTCAATTGTATATGATCACCGGCCTGTTCCGGCCCGCCCAGAACCAGGCGGCCAATCTGCTTAATTCCATCGGCAAACCCGGTCGGGTCTTTATTGCCAACACTCTCTACCTCGCAGCTTTCCTCGGTATCAATTACATCTGTCTGTCTAGTATGGGATTTTATGGCGCCGCAGTAGGCACTCTGATCACCAGCTTTCTCGGTTTTATCGCCTGGTACTTTATTATGAAAAAGGAAATAGGCCTCGAGCTGCCCAACATCGCCAGGTATACCCTCGACGTCTACCGCACACTGTACACAAACGGAAAAGCCATTCTGGCGAAACGATAGTAGTTCACCCCGGCCCTCATAAATTTCCTTTCTTCAGCTCACTAACGGCAAAATCACAGGCCCGCGCCGTCAGCGCCATATAAGTCAGCGAAGGATTGGCCGTCCCGGAGGACGTCATACAGCTTCCATCGGTTATAAAAACATTCTTCACGTCATGTAACTGGTTGGCCCCATTTAACACCGAAGTCTTCGGGTCCCGCCCCATTCGCGCCGTCCCCATCTCGTGCACCGCCGTCCCTCCTGGCTGCAAATGCCGGTAAGACCGGATATTCCTGAATCCCGCAGCCGTAAGCATTTCTTCAATACTTGCCTGCACATCCTTACTCATCGCCTCCTCATTCTCATGATATTCAAAATTTATCCGCACCATCGGCATCCCCCAGGGGTCTTTCTGCTGCCGGTCCAAACTCACTTTGTTCTCGTAATAAGGCAGGGTCTCCCCCCAACCCCCAAGCCATAACCCCCAGGGCCCGGGCTTCAACAACTGCTCTTTGAAGGACTTGCCAAAACCACCCACCCGCGCCGCCTGGTCCCGCCACTCCGCCCGTCCCCCCTTCCCCTGTAAGCCAAAACCCCGGATATAATCCTTTCGCTGGCTGCCAGGCGACACATTCCTATACCTTGGCACATAAATACCTACCGGCCTCCTGCCTGAATAATATTCATCCGCAAAACCTTCAAATTCAGCATCCGCCCCGGTACCCGTAAAATGATCCATCAGGTTATGACCCACCTGGCCACTTGAATTACCCAACCCATCCGGCCACCGGTGGCTAACGGAATTCAATAATATAGCCGCCGTCGCAATAGTCGACGCATTCAAAAAAATGATCCGGGCATAATATTCCCTCACCTGCCGGGTATGCGTATCCATGACCCTTACACCGCTGGCCCTGTTTCGCTTTTCATCATATAACACCTCCATGACGAGGGCATCGGACAATAAGGTCATATTGCCCGTAGCCGCCGCTGCCGGCAAGGTAGCCGCATTGCTGCTGAAATACCCGCTGAAAGGACAACCACGCGTACACAAATTCCGGTATTGACAAGGCCCCCGCCCATTCCAACCCTGGCTTAAATTGGCCACCCGGCCAATGGTCACCAGCCGGTCCGGATAATGAGCCTTTACCTGCTGTTTAAAATGATCCTCTACACAATTCATTTCCATTGGCGGAAGAAAATGCCCGTCCGGTAATAAAGGCCAGTTCTCACTCCGCCCGCTGATCCCCACAAATTGCTCCACATAGTCATACCAGGGCGCCAGATCCGCATAACGCACCGGCCAGTCCACACCATGCCCGTCTTTGGCATTGGCCCCGAAATCCAGATCGCTATACCGGTAACACTGCCGCCCCCACGTAAGCGAACGGCCGCCCACCTGGTAACCCCTTACCCAGTTGAACGGCTTTTCCTGCACATAAGGATGCTCTTTATCATCGACAAAGAACAGATCGCTGCCAGCATCGCCATAGGCCGTCTTGATGGGGTTTTCCGCCTTTTGCTGCTGGGTATGGTTAAGCCGGTATTCGAAATCCCAGGGGTTCAGGGACGCAGTAGGATAGTCCCGGATATGCTCCACATTCCGGCCCCTTTCTACCACCAAAGTCTTTAATCCTTTGCTGCACAATTCTTTAGCTGCCCATCCCCCACTAATGCCCGAACCCACTACGATCGCGTCAAAGGTATTTTTAGCGTCTCCCATAATTTGGTTTAATTGGTCGCCCAGGCCCTCTGCCCCGGCTGCATCGGCAAACAACCTTTATAACTGCCTGGAATATAGAGGTATGCCAGCCCTTTCGTGGCGCCAGGCTCCGAAGTGCAATACCCCTCCACCGTATATTCTTTCAGCAGGGTAAAAAAGGACCGCCCCAGCAACCGCGCCTCCACCTTGCCCACTATTCCGCTTTTTGGCCTACCGACTCTCTCCCATATCGTCAATACAGCCTCCTGATCCCCCGGCGTACACTGCTCATATCCCTTGCCATACTCTCTTTGACAATGCTGCTGGATGTCCTTTAGACCGTCTACGAACCGGTTTTGCTCCTTACGCTCTGTACAATACAAAACCATTTTGACGATAAAATCCCCTACCCCTGCCTCCCGCGCCCCGGGGACATCCGTACCCGGAATGATGGTCTCCGCAAGAGCCGTCAACAAGGCCCCGTTTTGCTTCACGAATTCCAGGTCAGGCCCCCGATGGATACGGTACCATTTATACCCCCCGCCGGCAGCCACGAGCCCCGCTGCTGCAGCCGATCCTGTCAATATTGCCTTACGCCTGTTCATGCTCTCAAACATACTCAATTTTTAAAGAAAAAAGGGCAATTTCACCGCTTAACATGAATATGTCCTAAGATTAGGAAAAATCAAAATAATTGCTTCATTTTACCGTTGAATTACCCTCGGATTTTAAGACTAAATTTGCACCAAACGTTACTTAATGGATCTTGCATATCTCTTTAGGATTCTTCTCAAAAGAAAATGGATCATCATAGGTTCCGCCTTTCTCGCCGCCTTCATAGCATGGTTCATCACCCGTAACGAACCAAAAAGTTACCGCTCGTCTACTCGCGTATCCACGGGTTTCTCCGTACCCGACGAGATCAAAATGAACGAGAATAACAACTTCTCCATGTTCGACGCGGAGGTCCGCTTCAACAATGCGATCAATACCTGGACATCCACCGGCGTAGTATCCCTCTTATCCTACCAGCTTATCCTGCACGACCTCGAAAGCTCCTCACCCTTTCGCACCCTGAGCCAGGCCCAGAAACAATCGGCTTTTTATAAAAGCATTAATATTCCCGATGCCATCCGGACTTTCCGCGACAAGCTCGAGACCATGAGCGTCCTTACCTCTTATAAACCGGATGAAAAGACCCTGCTGGAATTCCTCAATCTATATGGCTACAGCTATAAATACATCACACAACGCTTTCTCATCTACCAGGTACAACGCACCGACTATATACAGATCGACTGCACAACCGAAAATCCGGAACTGTCCGCCTTCATCGTCAACAACCTTTTCAAGGAATTCATCCGCTATTACCGCAGCATACGAAGCTCCAAATCACAGGAATCCGTGGATACGCTCCAGAATATCATGGAGAAGAAAAAACAGGAATGGGACGAAAAGACCAAAATACTGAAAGGAGAAGGATCCCTGGACGCCACCACAGAAAATTCCAGCCGCCTCGACCTGATATCCGAATTGGAAAAGACAGCCACGGATGAAGAAAATAAACAAACGGATTATTACTATCAGTTACGAAGGATCAATCAGCGGCTGGGCGCCGGCGGCTCCACGGACCCCAGACCTTCCGTCGACCCCAACTCCGGCAATGACGAACGTAAAGCAATGAATGAGGTCTATAGCCAGTACCTCAGGACCAACGATACCGCCATGCTGAATAAGTACAACCGGCTAAAGACGGATTATAATAACAAATACGGCCAGTCGGCATCCACTGACAACAAAACACCCGTCAACAGAGCCGACCTGCTGGAAAAAAAGAACGACCTCGAAACAAGCATCGAGGCCAGCAAAGCCAAAGAACAGGACATCGAAAGAAAGATCGCTACCCTCAAAGCCAGCGTTTCTTCCACTTCTTCCAAAGGCGCCAATGTGGAAGCCCTGAACACGGAAGCCAAACTCGCCGAAAAAGAATACCTGCAGGCCAAACAGAAATACAATGACGCCATCGACATCAGCGCCTCTTCGGCCAATAACTTTCGCCTGTTGCAGATAGCCCAGCCAGCCCTGGAACCCGAACCTTCTAAAAGAATGATCATCGTAGGCATGGCAGGAGCACTGACTTTTCTTTCCGCCGTCCTGATCATCGTCCTGGTCACCTATCTCGACTCTTCTATCCGCACCCCCGCTATCTTTTCCCGGACAGTGCGACTCAAACTCATCAGCATGGTCAATTTCATGAACATGAAAAGCCAGGTGATGAAGGACATCGTAACGGGAACACACAAGGACGCCACCCAAAACGAAAAACGCCAGAATAATGTCTTCCGCGAATCCATCCGGAAACTACGCTTCCAGATAGAAAGCACCGGCAAACAGATATTCCTTTTTACCAGTACTAAAAAAGGACAGGGCAAAACCACCCTCATCATGGCCCTCTCCTATAGTATGAGCCTCAGCAAAAAGAAAATACTGATCATCGATACCAACTTCTCCAACAATGACCTTACGGTGAACCTCCAGGCAGACCCGATCCTCGAAAAAATGTCCGCTGAACAGACTAGCAAACCTGTCATCGAACAGATAAAGTTCTTCGCCAAAAATGCCGGCGTGGACAATGTCTTTATCATCGGCTCGGAAGGAGGTGACTACACGCCATCCGAAGTGCTGCCCCGGGAAAATATCCTGAGCCACCTCCACGAGCTCACTAAAGAATTTGATTATATATTCCTGGAAGGGCCTCCCCTCAATGACTTTTCCGACTCCAGGGAGCTTGTATCCTACGTCGATGGCGTAGTCGGCATATTCTCTGCCACAAGTGTCATCAAACAGATTGATAAGGAATCCATGGAATTCTTCCACAACCTGAATGGCAAGTTCTGTGGCTCCGTCCTTAATAAGATCGACCTGGAAAACGTTAATGTAATATAATACTAACCATGAAACGACTGCTCATCGCAGCGCCGCTGCTATTATTCTGTTTCCTGAACGCATTTCCCCAGTCCACCGGCCCTAAACCGAAAACGACACGCCCCGCCGACCCGCCGGCCGTCCCAACCACCAATCAAACCCCGGCCAACACAGCCGCCACAGCCAACCAGTCCATAGCCATCCGCGTCCTCAACGAAGCCCCGGATACATCCATTGAGAACAGACTGGTCGCGCTTGCCCTGCAGGGACCGGAATATGACGCCTCCGTTCATCAGGGCAGGATCAACGAACTCGACTTGCGAAAGACCAAGAACACCTGGCTGAACCTGCTTACCATCTCAACCAACTACAACGACCAGAGTTTCGCCAAGCCTGCCAACACACAAGGCGGAGCTACCTACGTTTATCCGAAATATTTCTTCGGCATCACCATCCCCCTCGGGATCATTTTTTCTCAGGGGACATCCGTAAAAGCAGCCCGGGAAACCATCGCCTACGGCAAAGACCAGCAGGAACTGCTCGCCCGCAGGATCAAAGCGGACGTATTGACCAAATACAAACAGTATAGGAACTACGCTGCCCAGGTGCAACTCCAGTCAGAATTGATCAACGACGTCCTGGCCACCGCCGCCCAGGCTGATGATGCGTTTAAAAAAGGATCTATCTCCGTTGAAACGTACATCGCCGCACAACGAGCCACCAACGACGAAGTGGCTAAAAATATGACCCTCAAATTACAGCAGGATATGGTCAAAATAGAGATCGAGCGCATCATCGGAGTCCCCCTGGACGAGGTGATCCGTACCTCCCAGCCTGCCCCTGTTTACCGCAATACTAAAAAGCCCTGATCAACATGGCCGGCAACGGATATATAAAAAGCCTGGATGGTGTTCGGGCGATCGCCATTCTGCTTGTGATGACCTTTCATGCACGGCTCACCACCTTTGGCTGGGTAGGCGTCCAGCTATTTTTCGTTCTCTCCGGTTTTCTCATCACCGGCATACTGTGGAAGGAAAAATCAAAGCCTGCCCCCCTCGTCTACAAATTCAAAAAGTTCTGGGTCCGCCGCTCGCTTCGCATCTTCCCCCTTTATTACGGCTACGTGGGTATCATTGCCATACTATGGCTGGCCATCCGATTCCCTTCCTATTTCCCTCTTTTTTTCCCCTACATAGCTACCTATACAGCGAACTTTCCATTGGCCCTCCTGCACGAATACGGCAACCCGCTATTTAATCATTTATGGTCCCTTTCTATAGAAGAACAGTTTTACCTGCTGTTCCCCCTCATCATTCTGCTTTCCCCAAAACGGATGATCAAAACATTGCTCATCGCCATCGTACTGCTTTCCCCACTGCTGCGCTTCGCCGTAGGAGTACACTATAAAGGATTGGGACTTTCGCCGCTGACGATATCCGACGCCGTCAATTTTAACACGCTTTGCCAGTTGGACGCCTTCTGCCTGGGTGGCCTCATCCCCGTCCTTGGCCTGGATCAACGTTTAAAAACCCCCTGGACCATCTTTGCAATCATGGCCATCGCCTGTCTGGCCGCCGGAATTACCAACTTTATCCAGAATCCCCACCACGACGGTTTTATATTTGACTGGGGATATTACCACTACGGCGTCAACAATTACGAATACGTCTGGCAATATACCTGTCTTAATTTCCTGTTCGCCTCCCTCCTGCTCGCACTGGTCAGTATTCACAGCCAGCACCGCTTCCCCCTGGTGACCCGCTTGCTGGAAAATAAATGGATGGTCCGTATAGGAAAGGTCTCCTATGGCATGTATATCTTTCACTGGCTGGTCTACATCTATCTGTTCTACGACTTGTTCAAACCAACGAACAAAACGGGCATAGCACTCCTCTTCATCCCCTACACGCTCGTTGTATACGGCTTGTCGGAATTGAGCTATCGTCTCTACGAATCCCGTTTCATTCAATGGAAAGACCGCTTTTTCCCGGCCACCACGCAGCATGCAGCCCCGGCACCTCACCCACCAGCGGAAACTACCCTGAAAACTCCTTAGGCGTATGTAAGAACCCCGTCTTGTTTTTCTTGATCTTTAACAAGGCGCGTACCATGGAAAACATCAACGCCGGTATCTGCGCCAGCGCCTTCAACGTATCCCGGTTATAAAAAACAGCAGGCACCGCCGTTCCCAAAGTAAGTACATACAAAACTATCAGCGCCCCCCACCACCACGCGCCCGGCGCCAGCAGACGCACCCCAACGAACGCATCCACACCGCAAACCAGCAGGATCAACCCGAACAACAACATCAACAATAGCCGCGGCAAAAAAAGACACTGGAAAAGTTTATGCATATATATCTTTTCCCAAAAATGTCTCCGCATATCGGGTGCAAGAAATCGCTTCAGATGATCCACCTGCGTCGCTAACCACCGCGTCCGCTGTTTTTCGAATACCTCTTTCCGCTGCACTTTCTCGTCGTACACATAGGCATCCTCGATATACTCTACCACGATACCTTTACTCACCAATTGAATATCCACTTCCCGGTCCTCCCCGGGATTATCCTGTATCTGCGGTAACGCAAATATTCCTTTCAGCAACTCGAACTGAAACGCCATCCCCGAACCGATCAGCGCACAGGACAAACCCAATACCCGCTGGCCCCGCCTGAACATCATATTGTTGGCCTCTTCACTCAACGCATCCAGCAGCGCCACCGCGGTGTTCTTGTTCTTGGCCGTACGATGACACTGGATCACCTGCCAGCCACTCCGATAGGCATGATTTACCTTCTCCAGCACCCCGGCTCCCATAATATTATCCGCATCCAATATCAACGCCAGATCATACTCATCGCCCAGTGCCCGAAAACCCGCATTCAGCGACCTGGCCTTCATATTTAACGCCACCTCTACCACCCGCACAGGCAAAGCCCGCAACGCCGCCACCGTCTCCGGCTGCAGCTGATCGGCTATCACCGTTACCGTATACCGGTCCTTCGGATAATCCTGCTGCAAGGCCTGCGCCGCCGTATTTACTATGATATTGTCCTCTTTGTAGGAAGGAATGATCACCGCTATCTTACTCTTCTCCGGATGCGTCGTATAACGACGCAGCTTCCCCAGCCGCCCCGCCACCGCCAGCACAAAAAGATAGGACAACGTAGCCAGTAGATATAAAAAAAGTATCCCCGTAAAAATATAGAGCACTATCATAATTTCAATACCTTTTGGTAAAGCGCTTCGATCTGCCGCGCCATCAACGTTGCATTAAAACGCTCCTCCACCGTGGCCCTGCCCCGCTCCGCCAGCTGCGCCCTCTCCCCCGGATTATCCAACAACCGCAACAAAGCCGCAGCCAGTCCATCTTCCAGACCCCGCAAAGATACCAGTAAACCGTCTTTCTCATGGGTCACAACATCGATACAACCCTGAACATCCGTGGTGATCACCGCATTCCGCATCGCCATCGCCTCGATAAGACTCACAGGCAGCCCTTCTTTTATCGAAGGCAGCACGAATATATCCGAAGCGGCAAGGATATCCGGCACGTCATTTCTAAAACCGGGGAAAATAACTTTCCCGCTTACTCCCAGCTCCGAAGCCAGCTGCATCGCCGCCTCCCGCGCCGGACCATCTCCCGCCAATACCAGCCGGACATCGGGATGAGAAGACAACACCCTGCCAAACGCCCTTATCAGCGGCAACGGATTTTTATCATGGATAAATCGGGCCACCCAGCTGATCACTACAGCCCCGGAAGGTATCCCAAACTCCTGTCGCACATTCCCCTGGCCCTTGCCGGCATACACCGAAAGGTCAACCCCATTATTGATCACTTCACAACGGAAGTCCTGTCCAAATAACTCTTTCCCGATACGCTCATTCGAGCCGGACACCGCAATATTCACAGCAGCCTTACCCGTGAGATAACGCTCCCCCATTATTCTCGCCCTCCTTTTCCATTCCGGCAGATGATCATGAAAGGACCAACCGTGAACAGTATGCACTACCGGTATGCCCAGCCGCTTCGCCGGACGGATCAGATTAGATAAGGCCCTCGCACCATGCGTATGTATAATATCTATCCGCTCGCTCACCAGGATATCTTTCAGTCTTTTCCATACACGCACATTGAAAGGATAAGGGCTGTTCACGACATAATTGCGAATACCTAGCGCCGTCAGCCGCTGGATCATCTCCCCATCGGAAAGCGCCACTACCACCGGCTCATACCGGTTCCTGTCCATTTTTCCGATCAAAGTCAGCAAATGACTTTCTCCCCCGCCGATCTTACCCTGCTGGATAACTTCCAATACCCTTATTTTTTCACCCTCTTTCATACATTTTATTTTGCCCGCACCGACACCCTCACATCCTTGCTTTGCGTCCCCTTATTACTATCTGTTGTTTTTAAATTAAAGACATAATTGCCCGGCTTCAGTCCCTCGATTACCGTATGCGCAGAATGCGGAGAAACGATCCTGCAGACCCCACCCCTCACCACCGTCCACTCATAAGATTCTATATCATAACTCAACGTATCAATGCCATTGGCTGCCCGCAGCGTCGACCGCACCAGCATAGCCGGAACCACCTCCCCCTTTAGTTCCATCGTCGACCCCATAACAATAGGGTCAGCCGCTATCTGCAGGGAAGACAGCTGAAAATGATAGGGCTGGAAGACCGCCGATAAAGGATCTACCCTTGTCGGCTCTAATACGTCCAGCGCATTCGGATAACTGGCTTCCTCCAGGTTGAGATACCCCCTGCCGGACGCCAACGCCTTATCCCGGCCCCAGAAATAAAGGTTATCATTCTCATCCACCGCATACTTATAGAATGCCAGGAAGTTGTCCGCATACAAAGCCTTCCACCGGATGCCCTTCCCTATCTGGACAGGAGGCGCCCCTGTGAGATCCTCGTTTTTATTGAACGTCCAGTTATACCGCGCCGTATAATGATGCTGATTGACCAGTTCGATCCCATTGCCGACCTCTCCCATCACATTATCCCCGATGCCAAACAGCCTTCCCTCGCTGTCTATATAATGGATCGTATTATAACTCGCCGCTATCACCTTCACCGGAGCCGTCATCTTCCATAAATTTTTCAGCGGCAACGGCTCCAACGCTTCCGCATTCCCACCCCAAAAACCAAACGCAGTCCCCCAGATATACGGATATCCCATAATGACGCACCCCGCATAATCCCATTGGGAATTAAAAATATCAGTGGCCTTCCCCGGCAACACCTTCTTCACCGGCCGCACTCCCTTACCCCTTAGCCATTCCCACACCTCTCCATCTTCAGTCAATGCCACGATCCGGAACCAACCCATCACCACTTTTTTTATCTTCATGCCCACGGGTGATATACGCACCGGCCGCAGCTTTACCGCTCCGGTCGAATGAAACAAATGAAAAGTATCATCCCCCCAATACCAAAGACTTTTGTCACTCCGGATACTGGTATGCCCATTGGCATATCCAAATATCGCCGTATTCTTATCAAAAGCCGCACCCGTCGTATCCGTCTCGATACGCACGACAGAAGTCAGCCCCAATTGCGAGGTCCATACATACCCCCGGTCGTCAAGAGCCAGCAAAAGATTAAAACCCGAACAGACATCGGTGATCTTCCTTCCCCCAAAATTATACCGGATGAATTTCCCCTGTTCGAAGGAATAAAAACCACCGTTGCTATACAAATACCCCGTCCGGTATTCGGCTATGGCAACCTTCCGGATGACCAAACCACTATCGCCCGGACCAGGGCCCGCCAAAAGACCGGCATACGCCCCCAACATCAATATGGTTAATACCCACTTCATTCTTCATATACAACCGTTACCCCTTCCGGCAACGAAGACTGAAATTCCTTTAATTGCCCCAACAGTACCGCCCCATCCCCCCTATCCGGAACATAAAAAGATACCGTATCCCCACCCAATATAACATTGTTCTGTATCTGCCAGGTAGCCACCTTCGTCCACCGGCTCAGCAGCTCCGGAGAAAACCATTCGTCATACACGATCATCACCTTCACCTGCCGCCGCCTCACCAGGCTATCCAGGAATGCAGGACTCCAATATCCCCCTTTCCTGCTCCTCGCCACCTCGATGTCCCCAAGCCCCCACAGATCGACGGTCCGGATATCTCCGTAATAAGAAATGGCGCCGATATCATTGGCCGCCACCGCATCCCCCATATGGTATTTTTTCAAAAACCGCCCCATCTGGTACTGCTGCTGATAAATATTCACACAAGCCTGGCGGATATTGGAATAGGCAGCAGCACTCCTTAGAACAAAAGGAAAGAATAAAGCAAACAACAACAGCACCGCAAATCCACGGCCATACAACTCCTTTCTGCCAGGATACATTCCCTGTCCGCGCGATTGATAAACGATCACGGGCACAACCACAAGGGCCATCATCACCAGGTAAGCCTCATAACGGTACAACCAGCCCGTCGCCGCAAGCGCAAGATGCAAAAGAGTACAGCCCGTCACCATCACCAGGATATCCGCAAACACCCGTTTCTCCCGCATCAGCCGCATATACAGCAGGTAAGCCAGCGGGAACACGAACAACAACCGCTGGGTCGCCAGCAGACTGATGCCCGGCGGCGGACTTCCTATCGCCTTTACCTGCGGTTTTACCACCGTTAATTTGTTGATCAGGATATTATTGACGTACTCAACCATACCCTTCACCGAGAAAGGCAGGTTCTCCGATTTTACAAGCACCGAATTGGGCAAAAAATAACTGCCCTGCCGCACGGAATAGATCCCGAACAACACGATAGGCAACAAGGCAATGCCCCCCAGCACAAAACCCGCCGCCCATTGCCGCTTATACAACAACAACAAACACCCCATCGCCACCAGGAACATCCCTTCATACCGTATCGCCGTCACCAACACCGCATACAACACCAATTCCACCGGCAGCTTTCGCCCCTGTCCATACTCGAGCCACCCGGCCATCCGCGTAACAAAAAGCCAACAAAAGATACACTGTAGCGTATGCTCCATCCCACTGATGACCAGCACGGGCAACGGCAGAAAGATGACCAGCATGATCAATATCGCCGCACGCCAGACAGCCCCCACCGCCTGCCTGAATAACCACCGGTGGATCACCGCCAATAATAGACAGGCGGCTATACAATTTATCACAAAAGGGATCACCATTCCCAAAGAGGTCAGCCTGGAAAAAAAGGCAAGTAATAACGTATATAACAAGGAAGAAGAGGCCGAAGCAAATTCAGCAGGATTGATCCCCCACACCCCATGAAAAGCCAGGTTCCTGGCCACCTGCATATGGATAAAAGGATCGTCCAGCGGATACATGAATACCCCCCCGGTCATCCGGAGTATGCCCCTTTCCGCCAGCAGGATAAATGTAAATGTCACCAGCAAGGCCGCCGCCAGAGGCCACTCACGCAATAGCCTTTGTCGCTGCATCATTATCGAGAGTTTTAAATCGTAATACAATTGCCAGCAGCGGATAATAAACCACTACGTCGGTGATCCCGCCTATCGCCACCTGGGCGAATTCCGCGATATAATAGGAAAAAAAACTGGACGCACAGGCCGCATAAATCACCTTTAGCCGTTCATTTTTTGCCCTGAAAAAAGCCCTCACCGTTATCACCAGCGTAAATCCATATAGACTGCAGATCAGCGCCAACCCTATCCACCCCGTTTCGGCAGCCCGCATGACGTAACTGCTGTCCGGCTGAAAACCCGCCAGGTAATGACCCGGATGCTCTCTCGCCCCATTGAACCCGGTAGTCCCCTGACCCCCGCCAATAGGATGACTCAATATATAAGGCTGTATAAAAGCCCTGCTCAATACCCGCACCTTATACGATTCGTCGTTCGTCCCCATAAACGTGGTCCGGAATCTCCGTATTGTACTGTTGCCGGAGAAAGGACCAAACAACAAGGCCAGGAAAACTATCAGGAACGCTGCCCCCAATTGCCGCGTCGCCTTTTTATCAAAATTCAGCAGAATAAAAAACGCCATACCGGCCACGACCTGCGCATTGGCAGTCCTGGTCCCGGAATACTCCATCGCCAGGAACATAAGGACGACCCCGCCAAAGAAAAGACGCTTGATCTTAATATCCTTTTCGTAAATGGCCAGCACCAGGTAGAAGATAGCACAGCCCCCCATCAGAATGCCAAAAGAAGAAGGGTCCGACATGGTAGAATATTTCCGGAACTCCCCATTGACAAACAACAATCCAAAGGACTGCGGGTCGGCCATTATCTGCTCCATCTCAAAATCAAAATACCCATGCCATTGCTGGATACACCCATAAATGGAGATCATCACCGCAACGATAAACACATATATCAGGTACCGCCTTATCCTCGTATAGTTATCAAACAGCGAATACCCCGTAAAAAGAATAAGGACATACCCGATGAATTTCCGCAATGCCAGGATATTGGTGCTGGACGCCCCCATGGAATTGGGATTGAACATTTCGACCACATTGTAACACAACGTCATCAGGATAAATGTCACAAGAGGCACCTTCACGAAATCCCGGAAATTATGCTTGAACTCCCCACCCTTTACGATGAAGCCCAAAAAGACCAGCACCACCAGCAGATCGTAAAATATCCCCACGGATAACTCCCCATGAAAAAGCAATCTTGAAAAATAATAAGCGAAAAAGGCGTAAAAGATCAACAGATAAAACCCCGCTTCTACCTTCGTGAGACAAAGGATGACTATTGCTAACCCCACCAGCCCCCCGAAAAGCCCCAACCCAAACAACATGTCCTTACCCAATAGCTCGGCGAACAGGAACGCCAACCCGGAAAACAACAACACCCCCACCCACTTTTTTTCTAAAAAAGCCCTTCCGCCACTAAACGATTCTCTGGCCATCGATTGTAAGAATTAGAGAAATAAGATTTTGATAAAGATGAATATCATTGCGCCAATGGCTAGTGCAACCATGATCGATTCATGAAAACTGGGCCTTTCATTCTGCGGTGCCTGTTCCTCTTGCATAATAGTCAGTTTATTGCGCGTAATAATAATGAAAAAACTCCGAATAAAATGTCTATTTTAGCTTTTCGTATGCTATATATCTTTATTATAAGCTGTGCGATAATTGTCTATAACTACGCTGGTTACGCAGTCATCGCCCAACTCTTAAATATTTTCAGCCGACCAGAAAAAGACACCCGCAATCCCCCTACCCACTTACCCGGAATTTCTTTCATCGTCGCCGCCTATAATGAAGAGGATTTCATCACAAAAAAGATATTGAATTCCCTGGAACAGGACTATCCCGCCGCGCTCATCGAATTTATCTTCGTCACCGACGGCTCCACGGATAATACCCCCGCGATCATTCAGAATTATCCCGCCATCCGCTTGCTTCACCAACCCGAACGCTCAGGCAAGTCTGCAGCGATCAACCGGGCCGTAGCAGCAGCCAAAAACGAAATTCTTGTTTTCAGCGACGCCAATACCCTGCTCAACAAGGAAGCCGTTGCCCGCATCGCCCGCCATTATGCCCACCCCGACACAGGTGGCGTAGCGGGCGAAAAAAAAGTGATCTCCGCCGGCGATACCGACGAAGTGGGCGCCGGAGAAGGCCTGTACTGGAAATACGAATCCCTGCTGAAAAAAATAGACGCCCGCTTTTATTCGGTAGTAGGCGCAGCAGGCGAACTCTTCTCCCTTCGCACAGCCCTTTATGAACCCCTCTCGCCTGCCATCATATTGGATGACTTCGTCCTTTCCCTCAGGGTCGCGGAAAAAGGCTACAAAGTAGCTTACGAACCCGAAGCCTTTGCCATGGAAGAACCCTCTTTCTCCTTCGGGGACGAACAAAAAAGAAAGATCCGCATCGCAGCCGGAGGCTTCCAGTCTATTCTCCTGCTTAGCTCCCTGCTGCTTTTCTGGAAACACCCCCGCTTGTCCTTTCTGTATATCTCCCATCGCGTATTACGCTGGGCCGCCTCGCCATTCTGTCTGGTGCTGGCCCTCCTGTCTAACGCCATTTTATGCTTTACACCGGATAATATATTCTACCTTATTTTGTTCGCCGGACAATTGCTGTTCTACGGCATGGCCGCCGCCGCCGCTATCCTTCCCGGCAAACAACCCAAACTGCTAAAGCTTCCCTACTATTTTACTTTTATGAATATCTCCGTACTCCTTGGATTCGTTAGATTCCTGCGAGGCAAACAATCCGGCGTATGGGAAAAAGCCAGACGAATTCAATCCAGCATGTCATGAGCTCCCCGACCTATCTTAAAAAGTTCTTCGCCAAGGCATTCAATACAAGTATCCTGGAAAAGAAAAGGATGGCTTGGGTCGACTACCTCCGCGGCATCGCCATACTCCTGGTCGTATACCGCCACGTCCTGCTCGGCCTGCAACGCGCCAATATGGATATCCCTATCGCACTGGTCAACGCGAACATGATCTTTTTCAGCTTCCGCATGCCCCTCTTCTTTATCCTTTCCGGCATCTTTATCAACGGCAGCATCGCCCGACGCCCCCTCAATAAGCTTATATACATTAAGTTCGAAAACCTTCTCTATCCCTACCTGGTATGGTCCTTCATCCAGATCACCCTTCAGATGCTATTATCCAGGTACAGCAACTCGGACCGCACCTGGATAGATTATACCTACATTTTCTACCAGCCCCGCGGCCTCGACCAGTTCTGGTACCTCCCGGCATTGTTTAATACCACGATCATCTACCTCCTGCTGAAAGTAAAAGGACGACTGCCCGCCTGGACCCAGCTGCTGCTCGGCATTGGCTTTTATCTCCTGGCCCCTTATTGCACCCGCATCAGCATGATCTCCGACTGGATGGAGTTTTATATCTTTTTTGCCCTCGGAGACGCCCTCTCGGAAATTTTCTTCCGCCCCAAAAGCCAGCGCCTGCTCAATAGCCCCATCACCCTGCTGATCATGATCCCCATCTTTACGGTGACACAAATATATTATCTCTCAAAAGCAGGCACCGAAGGCGCATCCATCGGCCAGGGCCCCTTCCTCGCCATCGCCCTCATCGGATGTTTCGCCATGTTCGTCCTGGCCTTCCGCCTGCAAAGCTGGGATGTCCTTCGCTTCCTCCGCGTACTCGGATTCCATTCGCTCTTTATTTACGTCATGCACGTCATTATCGCCGCATTCACCCGGGCCATCCTCACGAAAGTGGTTGGCATCCATAACCCCGTTGTCCTGCTGTTCTGCGGCATCGCCATTGGGGTCACCCTGCCCGTGATCATCTACAATCTGCTCATCGTAGATAACGTAGGCTTTTTCCTCTTCACCCTGCATAAACCCGCTAAAAAACCAAAGGAAACACCAGAGACGATCGCCGCTTAATTAGATTCGCGTATGCACGGCCTCAAACTTCTTTTTGCGTACCAAAAACCACTTCTCATAATAGGTATAAGAGAAATAAGCAACCACGCACGTAGCCACTATACCCGCCAAAGGATAGAAAATATCATAGATGATCCTGGACTCCGGATGCCGGACTAACTTTTTAAACACCACCAGCACCAGCTGACACACCGCCGTATGAAAAAGATAAATGCCATATGATATCTTCCCCAGCGTCTTTAACAAAGAAGTTTCCAGCCGGTATATGGAGTTCTCCGCCACCGCCGCCAGCAACACATACCCATACAACACATCACACACATAATGAAGACCAAATACGAGGAATGGATCGGAAGGCCGTATCACGGACATCGTGAATAATATCGCCAGTACCGTCATTACCACCTGCACCACAGGATGGAACAATTTGCGTAGCAATGCCGCATATCTCGCCCGGTGATAATGCACAAGGGCAATGAACAAACCACCCCCGAAAAGATCGAGCTTGTCGAGCAACATCTCATAGTTGATGCCCAGGAACCTGTCACCCGGCCCGCCCGGATATAAAGCAGGCAGCACAAAATAAAAGAACACCCGCGAAAGAATACTGGTGACGAACATCATCGCCAGCAGACGGCTTAATTTATTCCGGAAAAGATTCACCAGCGGCGGCCATATCAAATAGAATTGCTCCTCGATACATACAGACCAGCTCACCTCAAAAATACCCGGGTTATCCCCCACAAAAGCCAATTGGAAATTTATGGCGAAGAACAACAGAAATACCAGGTTCAGCAGCTTCGTAGAGAGATCTATCGGCTCATGCCCCATCCCAAGCAGGGCGAATACCGTAGGAGAAAATAACGTAAGGATCAACCCATACCCCAGATATAAAGGCCATATCCGCAGGATCCGCCGAATATAAAAGTTGCGATAGCTGATGGTACCCTTGGAATCTCTCTCGACCAACAGCAGATAGCTGATCAAAAAACCACTCAGGATAAAGAACAGGCTTACACCCAGCCGCCCCATCAGTTCGATACTGCGCTCTACAAGGGGATAACTCTCACTATAACTCTTTTTGAAAAAAATGGAGTGATGCACGACGACCATGAATGCCGCCAAAAAACGTATGCCATCCAGGTTTTTAAAGTACACCTTCATCCTTACTGATTTTAGCTATCGATCATATCTCTTGATGACATCCAGGACCACCGGATCGATCTTCCTGGCCGTATCACTTTGCGGACTTCCGTAGAAAAAGGTTTCATACTCGTTCCGGTACACCCCATTGGCCTGTGTCCGGGCAAATACCTTCCGGTTCAGGGATGTATAGGTCAGATACCCCGCGGATACGATCCCCAACAGACAATATACTACAAAATACAGATAGAGCACCCTCCTGACCGGCTTACCCGCCGTGACTACCCACCGCGCCGCCACCACGGCAATAAATGGCAACACCGGCACCCAAAACCTCGGATCGTAAAAAGGCCAGGTGAACATGACGATGGAATAGAAGAATAAATAAAGCTTAATGATCAATGGGATATCATTCTTACGCAGAAAAAGCAACCAGGCGAACATCGCATAGAATAGAATGCCAGCCAACAAAAAGATGATGCCCGCTACACCCGGGGAAAGAAAAGGCAGCAATTTCACCAGCGAAGTATTGAACACTATCTCGGACCATTCGGTAAAATGCCATTTCAGTATCTTTGAAAAGGTCACCCCTTCGACGAATTGTTTATTGAAAACACCGGTATAATGATTCAGCCCCAGTTGTTTGGAAAAAACGACAATACCAGCCAGGATCAACACCAGCCCCCCCGCCAGGAGCTTATTCTTCCGCACTAATACCAGCAGCTCTTTTTTGTATAACACAAGCAGCCCCGCCACTAACGCACCCGCAAGAGCAATCCCCACCGTCCGGGTGACGAAAGCCAGCCCGCCCAACACAAACGCCGCCAATAAATAAAGAAATTTCCTGCTTTCCGCAAATAGATAGAAACAGTACAAACTGCCGACGGAAAAGAAAAGATATTGCATCTCGGATAATGGATGCGTGATAAATTTAATAGCCGTCCAGTTCAACAACACCAGCAGAATAAAAAGGAAAGGAGGCACCGTTGCCGGTATCATCTTTTTTATCAGGTATAAGGATACGCCAAGATAGATACAGTTGATCAACACCAGCACAAATGACTTGAGTAACCCTATCTTCGACAGGGCCAGCAAAAGAGCCGTATATCCATAAGGCAGATAATCCTTCGCTGCCACAGAATCAGCCGGACACCCCAGCTCGATACAATCCTTTATCGCAAAATATCGCAGCATGTCCACATGCAGCCGCAAAGGCGTAAAACAATTTAGCAGGTAAACAGCCGCCAGAATAAAGACAGACCACTTGAGTAAAGAGGAATACCTGTATTGCTCGTTCATCGGGCCCAGATATTATATTTTAAAATGCAATAAATAGCCCTGAAACCATCTTTCCAGCCTATCTTCTTGCCCTCCTCATAGGTTCTGCCATAATAAGATATCCCAACCTCGTAAATACGTATCTTGGAAATACGCGCGATCTTAGCCGTCACCTCCGGCTCGAATCCGAAACGCTGCTCATTGAATTTTATTCCCTGGATGATCGGGGTCTTGAACAGCTTGTAACAGGTCTCCATATCCGTCAGATTCAGATTGGTGAACATATTGCTCAGCCGGGTCAGGAATTTATTACCGATGGAATGCCAGAAGAAAAGTATGCGATGGGAGTTGCCACCCAGGAACCGGGACCCATATACCACATCTGCAAAACCCCTTACCACCGGCTTTAATAAAAAATTGAACTCCTCCGGATCATATTCCAGATCGGCATCCTGGATGATCAGGTATTCCCCGGTGGCTTTCTGTATACCGGTATGAATGGCAGCCCCCTTGCCCTTATTCACCTCGTGCTTGAAGTATTGAATATTCAGCGACGCATGACTGCGGATATACTCCTGCAGCACTTCTTCTGTTGCATCCGTGGAGCAGTCATTCACCAGAATGATCTCTTTTTTTATATCATTTATCAGAACCACCTCCCCCACCCGGTCAAGAATAAGATGAATGGTCTTTGCTTCATTATAGGCTGGGATGATTATCGAAAGCTTGGTTAGCGTATCCATGGTTATGCTAATAGGAGTTTTAGGGATCAAAATACGATATAATGCGCTGATCTGCAACTGTTGTGTGGAAAAAAAACAATTCCCTCATAAAAGAGGCCACCCTGAGACATGCCCGGGATGGCCTCTATATTTCACAATTTAACAGATACCTCTATCGCTTGATCAGCTTGATGGTCTTCTGTGTCGTCTTATCGCCATACAATACCCGCACAATATACATTCCTCTGGTCAGCAATCCGGATGGCTGTATCTTCAACACATTCGTACCTTCCAGCAGATTCTCGAACCGCTGCTGCAATACCGGCCTTCCACTCATATCCGTAACTATCACTTGCACATTGTCCCCGTTTTTAGCCGGTACGGTCAGCGTAAAGTATTGATCGAATGGATTCGGATAGGCCTTCAGTTCAGCATCCACGACATCGTTGGAAGTATTGTTCAGCAGACGCGCCGTTGCTGCCTGCACACCCGCATGGGCTACTGCCGGCGCCGGAGCGATCGCATTGTTGGAAGGCGTATACCCCTTGATGACCATGGCTCCCAGCAGACCAAAGGTTGCCGTCGGATAACCCGTGAAGCTGATCTTCAGTTGACCATTGCCATCCGGCTGCAAACCAAACATGGTCAGCGTACCCGTACTATTGTTCAGCGAATTCAACAGGTAGGTCTTGCCATTCACCATGTACACCGTGCTGTTCTCACCAGGATAGTTGGTCAGACTCGCCGTCACGGTGATATCATAGGTCTTGGACAGATCGAGATTGTTGAGCACCACATAGGTCGTGTCTCCCGGGAACATACCAAAA
>Ga0105237_10001975_pt1 | contig 26095 bp, 37 predicted proteins | sample KBSC24metaG_FD_81520 | JGI IMG/M metagenome (GOLD analysis project Ga0105237, IMG submission 81520) | Corn rhizosphere microbial communities from Kellogg Biological Station, Michigan, USA - KBS C2-4 metaG | ecosystem: Host-associated > Plants > Roots > Rhizosphere > Soil | place: Michigan, USA...
ATGAGCGCCGCGACCGACCTTTGCCGCGACTGGTGTATCGCGCTCGGCCAATGGCTTTATCCGCGACGCGGTCGGCTCAATCCTGCGGCGACGCTCGCCGACGCGCTCGCGCTCTTCGACGTCAAGGAATTGTGGGGACGGGCGCTCGCCGAAGAGCGCCAAGTCCGCAGCAAGGGAGAATCCGCGTGACCGACGAAGACCTTCCGTTGATGGAAATACGATCCGGCGCGATGATCTCGCCGAAGCATTCCGCGATCATGCGCCGCTATCTCGTCGGCCAGTATCGAATCCAGTTGACGCGGGTCGATCAACCCGATCCCCATGCGCCGGCCGGTCACGGGACTATCGTCCGCGAGCTTTGTACTTACGACCGGTCGTTCGCCTATTCGACGATGATCGTCCTGCGCGGACATCCCGATCCCGAGGCATGGTGTCGCTCGATTGAACGGCCTTGGAATTGCGAGGTTCCCGGTCGCGGTCGAATCCGGCTCGACAATCCGGCGCCGGAGACGCCCGAGAGCGGCGCATGACGAGCGGCTTCGTCTACTGGCATTGCCTCGATTGCCAGTTCGATTGTGTTCTTCTCGCCGACTTTCCGGGCGAACCGGTTTGCCCGCTATGCGCCGAAGATCACGGCGCGCTCGTCACGCTTCATAGGGCGGATATTCCCGAAGGTTGCGAGCATGTCGAAGGGTTCGACGCGAGAAAGCGGCCCTCAAAAGACGAGTAAGTCTTCCTCTTTATAGATCGTCGGGAATTCGTCTTCGCCGATCATATGATGCCCGAGCGGCATGATCGTGGCGATTGCCGCGTCGATCTTGTTCGCCGGAAGCTCCTTCCGGGGAAAGACGTTCTCCTTCGCGTCGTAATGGCCGACGACGTTCGATAGGCACCACGCGAGAACCGGGTCGCCGTCATGGTGAATCCGATGCTCGCGAATCTTCTTGTCGAGACCCTTCGTCGGCTCGCTCATAGTCGCGACCGTCATAGGGTATTCCAGCATGGGAACGTTCTTTTCCATCATCCGTTGCGCGAGTTGCGTCGCCGACCACGGATCGAAGGTGACGGCTTCGACGTCGAAGCGCTCGCAGCATTCGAGGATCGCTTCCTCGATAGCGTTGTAATCGATGGTCTCGCCGGGCGTCTCGATCAGCCGGCCGGCTTTGATCCAAGCGGCATAAGCGGGAACGGTGTCTTTGCGCGCGGACGGAAGCCAGCTTTTGCAGAAAACGGTGTAATGCGTCTCGCCGTCTTCGCCGGTCTCCCAAAAGAGCATGACGAGCGCGGTCAAATCGATCTTGTTCGCGATATCGAGCCCGATCATGCATTGCCGCCCCTCGAAGTCGGCGAGATCGAGCGACGGGTCGACGCATTGCTTCCAATGCTCCATAGCGAAAAGCGGCGCGTTGCCCGTTACCCAAAGATTGAGATGGCGGGTCTTATAGACGGTCTCCTGCGCCGGATTGTTCTTCGCTTGCCGGGCGATCATGCGGACCTGATCGGGGATCACGGTCACGCCCCATCCGGGGTTCGCCTTGATCATGGTCGTTTCGGCCCAAACGTCGTCTTCATCGTCGGCCGCATAGATCACGCCGAAATAGCGGTCGTCGTCGAGAACGTCGGTCAAGACGCGAACGGTGTAATCCCAAACCTGTTTTCCGACGCCGGTCGTATTGTTCGTTGCGGTCGAGATCGAGACGAGCAAGGGTTGCAAGCGCTTGCCGAGCGCCGTCAACATGACTTCATAGACCCGCGCCGTCCGATGGCTCGCGATCTCGTCGAGGCAACCGAAATGGACGTTCAACCCTTCGAGACCTTTGCTGTCGGACGAGATCGGGACGAACTTCGACGCGCTCTTGTCCTGAAAGATCGAGTTGACGCTCGTCGCCACGCCGAGATGCCTCCGGAAGCCGGGCGAGCGGCGGACCATTTCCCATGCGGTCGACCATACGATCTTGGCTTGGTCGCGCGTGACCGCCGCCGCATAGGCGTCCGCGCCGCCTTCCCCTTCGGCGAAGGCGGAATAGAGCGCCATAGGCGCGAGCCACGTCGATTTGCCGTTGCCGCGCGGAACCCATATCGACGCCTGACGGAAGCGCCGGAGGCCGGTCGACCGCTCGACGAAGCCGTAAAGGTTCGACGATATCCAGCGTTGCCACGGCAAGAGAATGATCGGCTTCCCGGCGAACGGCCCCTTGATGTTCGGGAACCCTTCGGCAAGCTCGATAGGCGCGCCGGCTCGCTCGCGGTCGAACCGCCAGAAGCCGCGACCGCTCTCGGCGAGCGCGAGATCGTTCAAGAAGCGTTGGCAAGCCAGCCGGACGAACTTGCCGGCGGCGATCTTGCCGGCGTCGACTTGCCGGGCGTAGGCGATCCCGTCGTCGACGGGATCGACGGTCGCCAGACGTCCGGCCGGATCAGGCATTACGAGTTAGCCGCCTTGCGGCGCATCCCTTCGAGCCGTTGCCAGCGAAGATCGTCTTCGTCCGCCGGCTTCTCGTCCCCCTGGCCGAGTCCGACGCGCGCGCTCGGCGAGAACCCGAGTTGCTCGATCATCCGGAGAAGGAGAAGGGTCGTCTTCGTCATGATCGCGACGTAAGGCGAGGGAGCGAGCGCCCCGTCGCGGGTCCGGACGAGCATCGGGAACGGGGATAGGTCGGAAGCGTCGAGCTTCTCTTGTGCCTCGCGGGCGGCGAGGAAGCGCGCTTCTGCGACCGCCCATTGCCGGAGCAAGCTGGTATCGATGGTCCCGAGAAGACCGGCCGGCGCGTTCTCTATGGCGTGATACCAGCAAGCGCGCTCGGCGTCGGTCAAGTCAGCCGGCGGCGCGTCGAGCGTCCCCGGCGCTATGGCGTCGGGCGGGCGTCCCTTGTGGCGCGCCCGGCGGGTACCGTGAAGATCGAGGATCAGGCTTGGCTTGCGCTTGGTACCGCGTCGCATAGGGGTTCAACCGCCGTTCGGAGAGCCTTCGCGCCGCCATGACGGCGGCTTGCACAATGCTTGCTGCAAAGATCGAGCGCGATCAAGCGCTTCGACCGTCACCAGGGCCCCCCTCTGATCGATGGTCGGCTCCCTCTGATCGGCGGTCGGCCCCGGCTGATCGTGATCAGCCCCGGCTGATCGGCGCTCGATCCCCCCGCAATCGAGCCACGGCGATGCAGGAGCGGCGTCTCGCGCCCGCCGGGCATTTCCCCGGCGCGGGCGTCTCGCGCGTCCTGGCTCGTCCTGGCTCGACTGGCGCCCCGTTTCACGCGAAAACCCCCGGCGGTCAAAACTCGGTTTTTTGAAAATTGCGGGGGGAAGCGCGGTCATGAGCCCTTTTCGCGAAAAAATCGAGTCCCCCCCCGTTTGATCCCGCCGCCGTGCGATTCGTTCCGATTATGATCGCGGTCGACCGAAGCCGCCGTCGACGCGGTTCGTCTTGGCATTGTGGCAAGGCCAGCAAAGGGATTGAAGGTTCGCCGGGTCGAGCCGTAGCTCGGGATGCTCGGCGATGCTCTCGATATGGTCGACCATCTTCGCCTGTCGAATGCGTCCGTCGAGCGCGCATGTCCGACAGTTCGGCTCTTTCGCCAGATGCCACGCCCGAAGCTCCTGCCAGTCTTTGCCATAGCCGCGCGCCTTGGTCTTCCCCCGTCGCTTGTCGCGAGCGGTCGCGAAGCGCTTCCATAGCGCCAGGCGATGCGCCTTCCCGTGCTGGTGTGCGGCGCGATGGACGGGCGGACGCATCCCCATCATTCGGTCCCGTCTTTGACATAGATAAGCCGGATCGCTCGAAGCGCGGCGCGCAAGGCGGGCAAGCCGTCCGTTTGCGGATGCCCGTTGACGCGCGCCCATAGGCCGGGCGCGTGATCGTCGCGGGCGACGGCTTCGAGAAGCTCGACTTGCTCGACCGTGGCGGCGCGCCGGACTTCGGCGAGGCGGGCGCGGGCGGCGATCCGGCAAGCGGGATCAATGGCGCGCTCGTCCGGAACCTCTTCGACGGTCACGATATCGGAAGCAAATCGGAGACCGGCGGCGGCGCATCCGGGCGATAGCCAGCCGCGCTTTAGATACTCGATCATGATCGTGCCGGGTCGGACGATGCATCTCCTTACAGGACGAGCGCCGCCGTCAGCATCGCGACCGCCGCGCTCTCGATCATGCGGCCGAAGTCGCGGGCGAGCGTCGTATCGTTCATCGTCGCGAAGGTCTGTTGCGTCGCCATATTCGACAGATAATAGGCGCGCTCGCGGGGCGGCATATCTCCCATAAGAGCTTCGATCCGCTCGGCTTCGACCGCAAGCCTTGCCATTGCTTCTTGTGCCGGCGCCGTCAGCTTCGAGATATCGACGTTCGGCGCGGTCTCGTCGGCCATGTTACTTTTTCCCTTCACGTTTGAGGCGTGATTACGCCGGGAGCCCTTCGAGATAGCCGCTTCCGTTGACCGTTAGAATTTGCTGGCGAAATTGCGGACCTATGGCGAAGTGTACCCAATCGAATTCGAAGATCAGTTGATCGAAGGCGATATCGGACGCCTTGATCATCCGGCAAAGGTCGAGCGGGGAAGCCGGCGGCGACGTGAAGTCAGCCGCCATGCCGAGCCGATGCGCCGAATTCGCCGATCCGCCGACCGCTCGATTGAGCGCCTCGCTCCGATAGCCGCTCGAAATGATGATCGCGCGGCCGAAGAGAGATCGGAGTTCTTCGAGCGCTCCGGCGAGATCGTGCAAATTGGCAAGCGCGTCGGGCGTCGGCGTATTGTCGATCCCGAGCCGCGACGCGGTTTGCGAGAAGGTGAGTTCTTCCAGCGTAAAATGCGGACTGAGGTTCATCGCGCTACCATATGGATCGCCGCTTCGCTCGCTTCGGCAACGGCGGCGTTCTCCGTCGTCGGCTTCTCCGGCGCGCGCCATGCCATGATCAGGACGCCGAGAACCTTACCATAGGCCGGCGGGACCGGAACGAGACAAAGCCGCGTCAGCCCGTCCGCGAGAAGGTTCGTCGACAGAAGGCCGACCGTCCGGAAGGTATCCATGCATTGCGCCTCGCCGTGCAAGAGCGTGACGAGCGAGGCGGCGCTCGTCGTATCGGTCACGGCCGGGAGCCGCTCGGGGATATCGTGATCGCTCGGCTTCCATGGCTTGCGATCATGGGCGGCGGCGGCGACGAAGCGGATCGCGTTCGCCCGGATATCGACCGACCAAACCATGGCAAGCGCCGTCCCATCGGTTTGAACGACGTCGGCGAGCGTCGCGCCGATGGTCTCGCGGCTCTTGAGATGCGGCGGCGTATGCTGCGCCGTCAGGAAGCGCTCGGCGACGCGCTCGCGTTGATCCCATATGAGATAGCCGAGACCGGCGAGAAGCCCGAGAACGGCAATCGCGCCGACCTTCCAGGGGGAATCCATGTATTGCAGGATTCGCCCGATCATGTCGACGCGGCCGGGCGCGGACGCGGGTTCGCTCATGTCATGCGGCGGGACGCGCCAGCGGCGCCGCGCCGGCTTGCGGCTCTAGCGACGTCGCAATCTGGCGCCTGATCTCCTGAATCAGCGGATCGGCAACTTCCCATGGCGCCTTCGAGATCACGGAAAGAACGACGTTCCAGGTGTTCACATTGAGCGTAACGGCGACTTCGGTCCGCCCGTCGAAAGCGGTCGTCGGCGCCGCCGGTTGCTGTTGACCGTTGCCATTCATCATCGCGCCGCTCCTTCCAGGGTTGCGATTCTCGCGTTCAGTTCCTTGACCGCATTGACGAGCAAGGGGACGAGCTTGCCGTATTCGATCCCGAGAATTGCGTCGCCGTCGTCGCTCGTCTCGGCGGTCTCGAAGACGACTTCGGGGAAGATCGCCCGGACGTCCTGCGCGATCAGCCCGACTTGCCGCCGCTCCGGATCGGCGATCTTGCGATAATAGACGCCTTCCAATGCTTCGACGAGATCGAGCGCGTTGCCGACCGGCTCGACGTCGGACTTCAAGCGGCGGTCGGACGGATTGACGATGGCGACGGCGAAGGTGACGACGCGGGTCGAGCGGACAATCGAAAAGCAGGAGCCGAGATTTTGCCCGGCATCGCCCCAGGAATTGACGCCGAAATTCGATCCGGCGCCGCCGCCGGTCTCGGCGGTCGCGTCGCATTGCCAAGACCATCTTATAGAGCCATTGGTCCGGTAGCTGAGGCTCCGGGAAACGACGCCCGCGTCGCACAACAAGGTGGCGCCCTGGACGAAGCCCGGCGCCGTGACATTGGTCCCCGCAGTTATGCCGCCGCCCACGCCGAAGTTCCCGCCGACGTTGGCGCTTTGATTTATGTTCACCAGCCCGGCATTGCTGATCGTCAGGCGCGGCGCGGCAGCGGACGCATCGTAGATGAGGAATGACCCATCGGTTTGAGTACCGAAAATCCAGTCGCGCGCTCCGGCCACAACCGAATGATAATAGGCTTGCTGTCCGGCCGGTGCCGTCAAGGTGCAAACCGTCGTCAAGAAGGTCGATCCGCCGACATCGAAGCGAATGCCCTGCGCCGACAGATTGCCGTTGACCGTCAAGCCTTGGGCAATCGTAACGAGCCCGGCGGTGTCGATGGTTAGCCGGTTCGCTCCGGCCGTCTGATCGTTGATGAAATAGACGCCCGTCGAGATGCAGCCGGAGTACCATTGGCGCACGCCCGCGACGGTCGAGAAGTAAAGCGCGTTCTGCCCCGAGGCCACGCTGACGTTGAGATTGCCGCCAGCCGTCACGGCGCTACCGAAGTTCGCGCCGCCGGAGACGTTCAAGGCGCCCGTCACGCCATGCCCGGCGGAATTGAGCGTGGCGACGTTCGTCGTCCCGTTGACCGTCAGATTGCCGGTGATCGTCCCGCCCGTAAGCGGGAGCATTCCGAAGCTCGCGGTGTCGAGCGGCCCGAGCGTGATCCAAGCGGTATTCGGCGTATTCCGAATCCGGAGCAAGCCCGCCGAACTATCGGCCCATATCTGGCACGGATAAGCGATCAGCGGGACCGCCGGTCCGAAGAAGTTCGACCCGAGCGCTTGAAGCGCCGCCTCGATATCCTGTCGGACGTTGATTCCGGGACCGTTGGCAATCGTTAGATCATGGTTCGACATTTGCTAACCCCTATACGACTTGCGAGCCCGGACCATAGGCGAGAAGGTCGACCGACCGCGCCACCGCGACGCCGGCATTCATTACCTTGACCTGGACATAGGATCGCGCATTCGCGTCCCATGTCAGCGAGACGATATCGCCCGCGCTCGGCGAGAGAACGCTACCGGCGACGAAGGGTTGACTGTAGAACGGCGGAACGAAGTTCCATCGCGTCCCGGTCCCCGCCGCCACGGCCAAGGCGGCGGCGGCGAATTGCCGCTGGAACATGCGGAGATCGTCGTTCAGAACGGTGATAAAGACGTTCGACGCGGGATTGTAGCTCTCGAAGCGGAGCCGGCGCTTGATCCCGCGCGCGACATAGTCGCCGATCACATAGAATTGCCAGCCCGTCCAAACGGCGGTCGGCGAGGCCGGGTTATCGTTCGTCGTATTGATCTCGGGGAAGACGACCGCGTCGGCATCGCCGCCGCCGACTTCGTCCGGATCGAAGAACAATTCCATGCGGAAGCCGAAGACCGCGCCGAGATCGATCACGGTATTGAATTCGTACATTCCCGAAGGCGCCGTCGCGCCCTCGCCGTCCCAATCGGCGACGGCGTCGACGTTAACCCAATCGTCGACATTGGCGCCCGGACCGGTCGTCGCCAGCTTCAAGGTCGAGCTTGAGACGATCAGGTTCGTTTTCACGCCGGGGAAGGTCGGCGCTTCGTTCGTATGGATCACGGTTTGCCAGCCGGGCATATCGACGTTTTGCAACGGCCAAGAGACGAAGCTCGCGCTCGGGTTGCCCGAACTGTCTTGCGTCTTCGCCATATAGGTTCCGGCTTTCAGGAAGATCGTCGCTTCGGTCGCCTGCCCGGCGAGAAGCAAATCCATCGAGCCTTGCGCCCATTGCGGATTGACGAGCGCGCTCGTCCATCTGATCCAAATATGCCCGCCGTTGATCACGTCGATATCCGGCGACTTATCCCACGTCAGATGCGCGTGTCCGTTCAAGGCGGAAACGCGGAAGTTCGTCAAATCATGCGGGAGCGCGGTCAAGCCATGGGTAACGACGTTGAAGTAGTCCGACCATAGGCCGGCGACGTTCAAGAGGTTGATCGCGCGGACGGATACGATGTAAGTCGCGGGCGGGAGATCATAGAGGAAGCTCTCCGTCCCCATCTCCGAAGGGAAGGCGGCGGGATAGCGCCAAATCTGATCGACGCTCGACCAGTAGGCGACCTGATAGCGTCCCGTGAAGCCGTCTTCGGCCGGAACCCATTGGACGTGAAGCCGCGACTTCGCGCCCGCGCCGCTTTGCGTGACATAGATTTCCTCCGTCGCCGAGACGGTATGGACTTGCGGGACGCGCGTCGGCGACGGAAGCCGCGAGGCGTCGGTCGCGGGATCGGGAAGCTCGCGACCGCTATCCCAGGAGAAGACGTCCGATCCGGTCTCGCGGAGATTGAGATCGATCCCCGGAAGCGGAACGCCGTCGTCGTTGTCGATCCGAAACGTCCAATTGACGACTTCGAACGGCTTGTTGATCCAGCCGAGCCGCGCATTGTTGACGTTGATGTTATCGGGAACGGTGATCCCGAAGACCGTCAGCTTGCACGGCAAGACGCAAGAGATTTGCTGGCGGACCTGCATCAAGAGAATCTTCGCCAGCCGTTGCGCCGCCGACGGCGAGTTCGTAAACGGCAAGGCGATGTTGCTCGACCATATGCGCTCGCCGCCGTCTTCGGCGAGATAGACGTCGAGATCGGGTCGGCTCTGATCGGGATAGGGCGGGAAATTCGTCGGCTGATACTGCTTTGCCGGCGACGTGTAGGTTCCCGATACCGCATTGAAGAGATCGCGCCGCGAGACGAGCGTCGTCACGTTGACCGTCCCGCGAAGGTCGGATTCGTCAATCGTGTCGGTCGCCGCGCGCCAGACGGCCGGGAAAAGATTCCAGACGCCGCCGGTATTGACGACGCGCCCGCCGCAGGAAGAGAGAAGCTGGCCTAGAATGTCGACCGGCTTTTGCGAGGTGTCGACGACGCCGTTGCAGGAGAAGCGCCGCTCATACTGGCGGGTAAGATACGCCTGTCCCGTCCCCGGTCCGGTGATTTGGATCGCGATACCCGACATGGCGTTCGCGAGGGAGCTTGCAAGGTTGCCGTGACCGTAGGAGATCGAATCCCCCTGCGCGAAGCTCTTGACCTGATCGGTCCCGTTGCTGATCCAATAGTATTGCGTCCCCTGGACGAAGGGAGCCGGCGGATCGTTCGTCGTGCTGGCGATCTGGATTTGATCGCCGGTCCGAAGCGCCGCGAGATTGAGATCGGTCATCCAAAATTCGTCGTAGCGATAGACGTCGCCGCTTCCGGGCGTCGTGATCGGGACCGGGACTTTCGCCGCCGCATTGGCAGCCGAGTTCGCGACCTGAAAAATCGGCCGCAAGACGACGTTCAGTTGATCGACGCTCTTCGAATCATCGGGATCGCGAATAACCCAATAATCCTGATTCTGGACGATCCCGGTCGGCAGTCCGCCGCCCCGGAAGCGGACTCTCTGACCGGAGTCGAGCTTCAAATCGTCGTCTTGCGTCTGGTGAGCATGGTTTACATGCTTGATCGGCGCGCCCGGCTTCGGCTGAAAGGCTTTGTCCGGCGTCGACGTGACGCTCCTTTTCAGCAAGGTGATATTGCCGGTCAACGGCGCCGTCTGAACGATCTCGTCGGAGACGTTCGCCGCCGCGATGATGCCCGGCGTCGAGATTTCCGCCGGGACGATTCCCATCTGCCAACCATCGGTCCCGCGCATATAGTCGAAGATGCAAAGCGCGGCGTTGTCGGACCATTTCGTCAATCCGCTTCGCGGGTCGAGCAGGAGCTTGCCCCGGACGAGCGCGGAAATCTGCGGCATCGAAGGGAAAAGGTCTTTCTGATAGAAGAGCCGGAAGGCGATGTAGCATCGGCCCGAGAGCGTATGCTGCGCCGTCCATGTCCCCTCGCCGGCATCGATCAGCATTTGGTCCGCCGCTTGCGTCGGCGTCCCGAGATGCTTGATCACGTTGACGTACATGGCGAAGCGCCCGAGCGCCTTGCCTTGCGCCGTGATCGGAATCTCTTCGTCGCCGAAATAGATAGCTTCGATGGCGTCGCATTGATGGCAGGCAAGCACGATAGCGCCGGTCATTTGCGCGTTCGCGTATGTCTGATCGCCGCCGCTGACCGGTCCGCTCGTATGGATATAGACGAAGGTCCCGCCGACGCGCGTCCGCCCATAGATCGCCTGCCACGGCGCGAGCGGTTGCTTGAGCGTGATGGTATGGGAATCCGTCGACGTCGACGCCGCGTCGGCGCCGCCGCTCAAGGATTGCGAGACGGCCGATATGACGAAGCTCGCGGCGAAGGAGACGACCGTCGTCGCGACGGCGGTCAAGACTTGCGTTAGCGTGATGGCGGCGATGGCGGCCCCGACCGGCGGCATTTCAGACTCTCCACGTCCGGCGGATCAAGTCGCGCGGGACGATCCGGAGACCATGCGTCTCCGTCAGGTAGCGCCCGCCTTCGAGATCGATGATCCCGAGACATGGCCCCTCGCTCGTATCGTGAAGCGCGATATCGCCGCGCCATGCGAATGCGACGTCGACTTCCGCAATCTGGTTTTCGCGACAGATTTGTTCGACGAGCGCTTCGAGATCGCCGCCGTCCGTCGCGAAGGCGATGATCTCGGCGGCGCTCTCGCGGCTATCGTATTTGCCCCGGAAGTCGGCGCCGAGATCGGTCCCCGTCATGGCGAGAACGACGTCGCAAGCGAAGAGCGAACAATCGTTCGTCCCCCATGCGAAGGGTTGCGCCGCCGCCGCCTCGATAGCCGCCCCCATGTCGATTTCCCAGGATTGCTTGCGGACGATCATTCCGAGATGCCCCAAAATATTTTCTGATCCTGCAACGCCGTCACTTGATCGAAGCCACGGTCGGCCGGGTAATAGATCGCCTGACTCTGCGGCGTGTAGAAGAGCGAGCGCGTCTTCTCGAAGTCGACGAAGCGGTTCTCGACCGCGAGCGAGATCGTCGCGGTATCGCCGGCATCGGAGATCGCCGGGACGTCGACGCGGCCGGAGAAATAGATCGCCGGAGGCGCCAGCATCCCGCCGCCGTCGCCGGTCGCGCCGATATAGACGTTGACCCGTTGCCCCTGGCGCAGATTTTGGAAGACGAGCGCGAGCAATTCGGACGGGATGCCCGAGAGCGAGATCGTGATCCCTTGCGCCTTCATCTCCGTTCCTTCGGTCGCCGGCCCGGCGCCGATCAGCGATCCCGCGCCCGTCCATGTATTGCCGCCATAGACCAAGTCGCCGACGCCCGACCAGAAGCGGAGCGCCCCGTCGCCGACGCCGGTCGAGAAGAAGCCCTCGAAGAGGAAGATCAGCCGGACGAGCCCTTGCGAGAGCGCCGAGATCAAGGCGGGGTCGGCGGCGCGCGGCATATCAGAGACGCCGGACGATCAGGACGACGAGAATCACCAGCAAGACGACGCCGAGCGTCCCGCCGCCGTAAAGATAGGGTCCGCCCCAATAGACGCCGCCGCCGCCGAAGAGAAGGATCAGGACGATCAGAAGGATGATGATTTCCATTAGAACGCCTCCGAAGCCGTGAAGGTGAGACCCGCCGCGAGCGCCGGCTCGCTCCAATCCCAGCCGTTCGAATTGCTATCGAGCCGGAAGACGCCGACCGTGTTCGTATAAAGCACGGGCGTATTGTCCGGCGGCGGGCGCTTGAGGCGCGGCCATATCCAGCAATTCGTATGACCGCTGGCGTCGGAATTCACGTTGCCGGCGCCTTCGGCGTAAACCTTGTAGAGACCCGTCTCGATTTGAAGCCAGTCGCCGGTTTTCAGGACGTTGCGGCTCGGCGTCCATCCGTCGAGTTGCAGGAAGGTGCTGGCTTGACCGGCGCCGGCAATGCGCGGCGCGCCGCCGCCGAGCCCGCGCGGATTCTTGCCGAGCGGGTCGCCCATGTTGAACGTCCCTTCCATGCCGTTCAGCGACGTCAAGAAGGCGATCCACGGCTCGGCTTCCGGGCGCTTCATGGGCGGGAGCGTGACCTGTATCTGCCACCAGTTCGCCGGGAAGACATAGACTTGCCGCTGCCCGGTGAAAGGCGAGCGGGACGCGGAGACGACGCTCTGCGCGTTGAAGCGGACGCTCTTCGGCGCGGGCGAGGTCGGCGGGTCGAGCGGAAAGACCGGCATTGTCCCTATCTCCGGAAGCTGGCGGCGAAGGCGCCGCCGCGCTTGCGCTCGTTATTGACGGCAGCGATCGCGCGATGCTCGAAGGAGTAATTCATAGCGGAGAGAGCGGCTTCGAGCCGCGCGACGGCGGCGGCGTCGGCGCCGCGCGCGTCGATATAGGCGACATTCCCGCCGCCGTTTCCGTTGCCGCCGAAGATGCCGCGCGTCCGCTCGGCGCTCAAGACGTTGCCCGGCGTATCGGCATAGACGATCTCGGGACCGGCTTCGCCGACGATGGCCCAATCGCCGATCCCCATATGCCCGCCAGCCGCCATGAAGGGAAGCGATCCGCCGATGGCGCCGGAAGCCGCCGAGCCGCCGCCGACGCCGAGGATCGAGCCGAGCGTCGCGCCGCCGAGATTGCCGAGCAAGCTCTCGACGCCCGATCCGACGAGCTTCTTAAGCAAGGAGTCGAACGCGCTCATGACGTCTTGGATCGCATGGCTCAAGAAGTTCTTCCAACGGTCGGCGGCATTGCCGCTATCGGTGAAGGCGCGCCCGAGATCGGTTAGCAGGCTTCCCGCCGCGTCTTCGACGGCGCTCGCCAACTCCTTTTGCGTCTCGATTGCTTCCTTGACCGCCGGATCGGCGTTTTGCAGCGACGCCGCCATATTGGCGAGGGACCGGTTATAGGTCTCCTGGCTGATTAGATGCCTGTCCATGAGCTTGTTAAGCTCGTCGAGATCGGCGTTAAATTTCTCCTGCGGCGTCAGGAGCGATTCCGTCAACGCCTTGGCTTCCTGCTTAAGCTTGTTCTCGTCGGCGAGTTGCTTGGTCCGCTCGGCGCCGACATGGACTTCGGCCGCGATCTGCGCCCCTTCGGCGCTCGTGATCTCGACGCCGGCTTGCCGGAGCGAGGTATTCAGCTTTTGCGCCTCGCTCGATAGGCCGATTTGCTCGTTCTCGAATTGCAGTTGCTCGACGACCTTCGCGATAGCGTCGGCTTGCTTCTGCGCTTCGGCTTGCGCCTTCGCCGCATCGCTCGCGGCGGAGGCCGCCGCCGCCTTGTCGATAGCCGTGAAGTCGGCCGATCCCGGAACGACGATATGCGGCGTCGTAAAGCCGCCCCGGTCGCCGGTCTCGCGGTCCGTCATGACGAAGCTCGCGATCTTCGCCTTGACGCGGTCTATCTGGACGCCGAGCGCTTGCAATTGCGCGGCGGCGACGTCGGCGTTCAGGAAGCCATGCGCGACCTGATCGCGAATCCGCTCGGCTTGCCCTTCGAACATCTTCAATTGCTGCCCGAGAGTCGCGAGCGCGGCGCTCGTCGCGCCTTCGTTCTCGGCGGTCGTCATCCGGTTGTAGGCGCTTACGACGGCGTCAATCGCGCCGACGAGCGTCGTCAAGGCCGGGACGACCACGCTGATAATATTCGCCGCCATGGCGACGATATGCGTCTGAAAGCGGTCTTCGGCGTCGTATAGCTCTTTGAACGCCGCGACGGTGTCTTCGCGCATGACGCGCCCGTCTTCTTCGGCCGACGCGCCGAAGGCGTCGAGCGCCGCCGCGCCCTGGCGGAAGAGCGGGTCGAGCGTCTGAGCGCCGCGCCCCAGGAGATCGGTTTCGTATCGCGTCCGCTCGGCAATGTCGGGGATGCCCGCCATGGCGTTAGCGAACTCGCTCATGACTTCGCTCGTCGGCCGGATATTGCCTTGGGCGTCAAGGAAGGAGATGTTCAATTCCTTGAACGACTCTTGCAACGCCTTGTTGCCCGACGCCGCCTCGCCGATGCTCCGCGTCAGCTTCTCGAAGCCGCCGCGCAACGTCTCTTGATTGACGTTCGCGCCCGCCGCCGCCGCCATTAGCTCTTGATATTGCGTCGTCGTAATGCCGAGTTCGGTCGACATATTGCCGATTTGAACGGCGGCGTCGGCGACGCCTTTGACGAAGCTCGCGAAGCGGTCGACGCTGATCGCCGCCCCGAAGCCGGCGAGCGCCGTCTCTGCGGTCTTGGTAACTTCCGCGAAGGCGTCGAAATGCGTCTTCGCCTGATCGCCGAAGGTCTTGATCGATTGATTGACCTTCTCGATTCCGCTGGTGAATTGCGCGAAGTCCGCCTTGACGTCGATAGTGATACCGCCCGCCTTGGTATCGGCCATTATCCGACTCCCGCCTTACGCTTGAAGAAAAGCGTCATGCGATCCGAGAGCGCGCGGCGCTCGCTCTCGCTCAATTCGACGGCCGGCGGCGGCGGCGGCGGGCGGAAGTAGGGGACGAGATCGGTCGTCTCGACGTTCGCGTCGCGGCCGGCTTGCTGGCGCATCATCATGGCTTGTTGCAGGACGAGCCGCCCCTCGCCGAACGGCTCCAATTGATCGTAGGCGATCCATTCGACTAGCTCGGCGGCGTCGAGCCGGTTCGTCAGTTCGCGGACCGTGCAACCGAGAAGCGCCGCCAGCCGGAAATAGAACCGCCGGCCGGGACGCTTCAGGAGTTTTTTCTTGCATCCTCGACTTGCTCCGGCTCTGCCTTGTTGAAGGCATTGAGCGCTTGCGCTTCGGCGTAAAGCTGATTGATCGCCGCCGGGCATTTCTCGCCGAGAAGCGCGATCTCGTCGTCGCCGAAGAGCCGCGCGCCGGTCTCGTCGCAAACGCAATGGACGAGAAGGCGCGCCCGGAAGTTCTCCGGATCAGGCTCAAGCGAGTCGGGCGACTTGCGCGACAGGAGAAAGAAGCGGTCGCGCTCGCCGGCCGACATGGTCCGGAGCCATACGGAGGCCCCGTCCCATGCGTCGACCTTCACTTCGCGGAGCGGGAGATCGCGAACGGCGAGGATTTGCTCGCGGGTCCAAGCCATGATCAGGCGGCTTCCGCGAGCGCGGTCGTCCCGTCCGTCCAATCGACGATTCCGGTGATCTCCATCCCGATTGACGCTTCGACCTTGGAATCCGCCTTGCCGCTGATCTTGTATTCCATGACGTAGGCATCGAACTCCGCGAGGCCGCCGTCGACGAGCGTAACCTTGAAATGCATGATCGACTGCGCGATCCGCGCCGCCGCCAAGGCCGCCTGTCCCGGATCGGTCGAGACGTAATTGACGGTCAGCGTGAATTGCCCTTCGTCCGGCAAGCCGGGGAGCTTCTCCTTCGCGACCGACGCGAGGTTCGTCGTATCGATGATTTGCGCCTTGCCGCCGGGACCGTCGAAGCTGATCACTTCGCCGATGGTCGTAAAGGTGACGGGCGGCGTCGCCGCCGTCGCGGCGATGATCGTCCCCTGGGTCCTGATCGCTTTGCTAGCCATGGTCTTCTTTTCCTTTCGGTTACGGGGTCGAATAGAAGGCTTTGACGTCGGCGCGCAGCGTCGCCTTGTCGGTCGGCGAGAGCGTCCCCTTGTAGGCGAAGGCTTCGAGAAGCCCGCCCGCGAAGCTCGCCGCGCCGGACGCCAGCAGCGACGAGTTGCCGATCTCTAGCGGTCCGGTGTCGAGGACCGCCGCGCCGGAAATGCCGTTCTGAAAGGCGAGCGGCGCGAAGACGCCGTCGACCGTGATCGACGGGACGTTCGACGCGACGCTCGAATCGAATTCGAGTTCGATGATGTGACGGCCGGCGAGCGCGAGCGGCGCGGTGCCGAAGACGCCGTTCCCCCCGGTTCCGTCCTGGATAAGCCAGACGCTCGGCGTCGCATCGCCGCCGCCGCGATACAGATAGACCGTCCAACTCCCCTTCGTCGCTATGCCCGCCGGCTCGTCGGCGGCGAGCGCGGCCGTATCGACGGCGGCGAGAAGATAGCCGCCGGCCGCGAAGAGCCCGGAAAGGTTCGCGTTGTCGGGCGCGTTCAAGGCTTGCGGACCATGCGGCGCGAAGCGGGTCTCGTAGGCGCCGGCGACCTTCGGGAAGCTCGGTTGATTGGCGGTCGTAAGCTGCCATGCGGTCCCGAGCGTATGGTCGGACTGATCGCCCCAGCCGACGACGAAGCCGGCTTCGGCGCCGAGCCATGCGTCGGCGGCGGCGGCGTCGTAACTTCCATCGCTCGCGAAGCCGACGCCGAGCGTCGTCGAGTTCGGATCGCTCGCGCGGCGGATTTGGTTCGCCGCGCCGCCGTAGGCGTTGCGGAGCTTGCGCGTCGAATAGCCGAAGATCGCGCCGGGGACTTTGTCGAGCGGTCCGGCATAGATCGGCGGCGTCGGACCGATATCGCTTCCGTCTTCGTCGTACCAGAAGCGGAAATCGAAGGAGACGCGGCGCGTATGGTCTTGCGCCTCGAAAATGTCGCGCTCGGCTTCTATGGTCGTCTCCTGAATCCGGAGCGCGCCCATCATCCCGCGAAAGCCGTGCAAGGCTTGCCGGACGGCGATCCCGAGCGACTTCGCGATCCGGTAGCTTCCCTGATACTCCGGCGCGTCCGACCAGCAGTCGATTTGCAGGAGCCCGCCCGTCAGCTTGTCCGGACCATAGATCGTGTAATTCCGGTCGGCGGTGATGCGCGAGAAGGTGACGAACGGCGAGGCCGTGTTCTGCGGCGCGGGCGCGGGGAAAATCCGCTCGCCGACGATATCGGTCACGGCCGGAATCGCGAGCAGGAAGGCCCGGACCTGCAATTCGAGATCGTAAGAGAGATCGACGGCCATTATTGCGACGCCTTTACTGCCGCGTCGATTTGACCGCCAAGCTCGTCGCGGAATTTATCGATTGAGGCGTTGCCCTTCGCGTCGATTGCCGGCCGCATGAAGGGATGCGGCGCGGCGGTCTTCGTCCCCATCTCGACGAGCCGGCCGTACCAAGCCGCCTGCGCGAAGCCGATGATGTAATGAACGCGGCTGTCGCCGCGCTTCGAGACCTTGCGCCGAATGACGCGCTTGCGGAGGTTGCCGGGGAAGCGAAGCTTCGGCTTGCCCGCCGTTATCCGCTTGCCCGGCCCGGTGCCGGCGGGGACTTCGCGGATCGGCGCCCGCGCCTTCACTTCGTCCTGAATCACTTTCGCCGCCGCGCTAACGGAGCGATTGCCGGCGCGCTCCTGCAACTTGGCGGGGAGCTTCGAGAGCGTCGCCTGTAGCTCCTTCAAGCCGCTGACGTTGACGGTCACGGTCATGCTTGCCGCGCCCGCGCCAGTATCTGGACGCCTTCGCGGTAGCCAATCTGCGCGATGCTTTGGATATCGTATGTCTGTCCGTCATAGACGACGATCCACGTCGCGCCGATATCGGTCCGGTACGGCGCCATGATGATCGCGTCTATCGCGGCTTGCGTCTGGCGGCTCGCCGTGTATTCCCGCGTCGTCGCCGGCTTCACGTCGGCCCATGCCTTGGCGACGAAGCTATAGGTTCCGAGCGGCTGACCGTATTCGTCTTTGACCGGCTCGCCGTCCGGCCCTACGTCCGGCCGGTAGTAGCTGATCAGGTTGTTCCGCTCGCCCGCGCCCGGCATTTGCTTCGAGGTCATGCGATAACCTCAAGCCGGAAGGGATCGAGAAGCTCGGTCACGCCGACGCCGGGGATCATCGTCAAGGTGAAGGGTTGCGCGGATTCCCGGTTCATGAACCACGTTCCGATCATGAGAAGCATCGCTTGAACGAGCTCGTCGGGGACGTCGGCGGCGGTCTCCCAGCCGGCGGTAAACTCGACGACGGGACCGGTCGCGCCGACGAGCAAGCCGGGAAGCCGCTCGTCGAGAACGACGCTGTAGCTCGCGGGATCGGCGACGGTCCCGTCGTCGGCCGTGACCTTGTCGACGGACTGCAACGGCGCCTTGGGGAGCATGTAAGGCGAGACCATGGTCTCGGCGACGAGCCGCCATTTCTGAGTCAGGACGGCGAGATCGCAATAGCGTTGAACCTCGCCGACCGCCGACCGGATCATCCGCTCGATCATGGCTTGTTGCGCGACGGCTTCGGCGCTCGCCGGGTCGCCGAGCCGCAGATGATCGCAAGCTTGCTCGAAGCTGATCGGTTGTTCGGTCGGCTTCTCGATCAGCGTCAAGCGGTAGCTCGACGGCGCCGGCCGGCCCCATCGCCCGCTTCGGCCCCAATAGTCCCAAGCGGTCATGACGGCGCCCCCGCGCCGCGCTTGCCGCGCTCGCCGGCTTTGGCGACGAGTTGCCAGTCGGCCGAAGGCGGCTCGCTCGTCGTCGAGCGGACGGCGCGCCATGTCGACCGGTTCCATGCGACTTCGTCGCCGGCTTCGTAAGCGGTCCCGGCTTCGAACGTCCCGCGATGCAGGGGGAGCGGAAGGCGGACTTCGAGATTGATCGTCGAGCCGCCCGCCAGCCGATGCGCCAGCGTCAGCAAGCGCGGGTCGTTCTCGTCCATGAAGCCGGAGATATCGGCGAGGCCGTTCGCGATCAGCCGCCAGTCCGTCCCCTCGCCCGGCTCCTGATCGGTGTTATTGAGCGCTTGCCAGAGACCGCCGCGATGCGTGACGAGCGTATTGCCCCAATAGACCAGCCCTTGGACGAAGTTATGGATCATGCCGATTTGCGCGACTTGCGTCGCCTTCTCCGCGAGCTTGCCGCGAATCTCGGCTTCGAACTTGTCCAAGCGCTCGCGCATCTCCTGGCGAATCTCCTTCCGCATTTCGAGAAGCATCGGCTCGACCGCGTCGAAGAAGTCCCGCGCGACGTCGTTCGCCGTCGTCATGCTGCCCATCGCGCTAACCTCCGGCGCGCTTCGGCGGCGAGCGCGCTCTTCACTTCGTCAGGAGAAGGAGTCCCCGGCGGCGGCGCGACGCCCGGCGGGAGCGAGACGTGACCGAGCATCGTCAGGGGGATCATCTGTTGCTGCATGAAGACCTGATCCCCGCCTTCGACGGGATTGAAATAGAAGGCGGCGGCGCGCCCTTCGTTCGGCGTCGCGAGCCCGCCTTGAACCGCCTTGGCCCAGGACGTCGTCCGGATATCGAGATCGGTCTTGAAAAGCTCGTCCGTGTCGAACTCGACGAACTCCTTCGTCGTATCGAGTTCGAAGAAGGCGTTGATCCGGGCTTGCAGGGATTCGAAATGCGCGCCGAGGCAAAGCGAGTAGTAAACCCGCATGAGGCTTTCCACGCCGCGCGCCGCGAGCGTCGAGATATCGCCGATCAGGGGTCCGGGAAGCTGGAAGACGCGGGCGACGTCGTCGGTCGTATATTTCAGTTGCTCGATCATTTGGGAATCGACGGCGGTCAAGACGACTTGCTTATATTCGAGCCCTTGCTCCAGAACGGCGGTCTTCCCGGCGTTCGACGATCCGGCGTAATTGTCGCGCCAGCGTTTGCCGATCTCTTCCGCCTTCTGGCGGTCGAGCTTGTTCGCGGTCGTCAGATAGCCGGAGGGTCGCGCGGCATTGCCGAAGAAGCTCGCGCCGTAGTTCTGGATATTGGTCCCGGTCGAGATCGAGGCGGCGGCGGCGACGAGCGGCGACATTCCGAGAATGCCGCTTCCGTAAGTCAGCATCCGGTGATGCAGGATGTAGCGCGCCGGGACCATTTCGGAGACCTGGATATCCGCAAGCTGATCGACGGCGAGCCGATAGAAGACTTCGCTCCGATACACGTAGGGAATGCATTTGTCGGACGCGAGCGGATACATCTCGACGACCTGATTCCGGCCGTTCAAGGTCGAATAGATATAGCCGTTGCCCCGGTATAGCTGAGACGCGACGAGCGCCTTGATCACGTCGAACTGCGTTTGATGCGGGTTCGGCTTCCGCCAGACTTGGACGATTTGCGAATTGACGATCTCGTCCCGCCCGCCGTCCGCCCGGCGCTTCCAATGGCGCAGCGGAATCTTCGCGATATCCGACGAGATGCGATCAATGGCGGCGAAGACCGCCGAATTCGAGAGCGCGAAGTTATAGCCAGGCGGCGCCGATCCGAGTTGAAAGGCGTTGTCCGGCCATACCATCGTCATGTAGGACGACGCGCCGGGGATCGGGAGCGGCTCGCGAATGCGGAGCGCGCGGAGCAAGCTCCCCGGAAGCTGGGAAAGCTTCATTTGCTGCGCGTCTTATAGCCGCGTTGCCGGTTCGGCTCGCCTTCCATGGCACGGTCGCGCGCGACGGGCGACGGCTCCGGCGTCTCGCGGCGAAGCGCGCGGCGGGCGACGAGCCGCTCGATCTCGCGCGCTTCGGCGTCGCTCGGCTGATCGGCGACGTCGATATAGTCGTTTTGCTTGTGAACTTCGCCGCAGAATTCGAGCGGTTGCATAGCGAGATAGCGAGGCATGACGGCCCTTTCATGAGAGAGCGGAGAGCGGCCGGGCGAAGCCGCTCTCCGTCCGGGGTTCAGACTTTCGAGACCGCCCAGGTAACGGCTTCGTCGCGGCGGCGCGCCCAGGTATGCGACATGCGAATCCGCATGAAGGTCATGTCATTCTGAAACGCCGAGTAGTACGGCGCGGCCGGCGGCGTCGCCGGAGCGCTATCGGACTGAATCGACGCTTCCTGCGAGGCGTCGATAACCGGTCCCATGTCTTCGGCGAAGAGAAGCTCGGCGCAGTCGATCAACGCGTAAGGCGCATCGCCCGCCGTCCCGCCGAAGGAGAGCGAAAGGCTCGTCGACGTGATCACGGGATAGCCGAGCAAGAGCCCCTGATCGAGTTCCGCCTTGAAGCCGAAGAACTCGCCGGGGACCGTCCGCAGCAATTGCAGATAGAGCTTCGTCCGGGGATGCATGATCCAAGCCGGCGCGATCATGCGGACGTTCGCATTGATGAGCGCGCCGACCATGGCGCGGAGCGCGTCGGTGACTTCCGTCACGGTCGCCGCGAGGCCGATATCGCCCGCGACGTTATGCGCGACGCCGAGAAGGATTCCGGCGGGATTGTTGCCCGCCGCCGTCGCCGAGAAGAAGAACCCGTCGATGGTCGCCGCCGTCCCCTCGATCATGTCGTTTTGGACGAGTTGCTCGCTCGACGGGTCGGACCGGCGAAGGAATTCATTCGTCTGCGGGACGATCACGGCGAGCTTCGACGGCGTCAGGTTCAGTTGCCCGAACGTCAGCCGGTTGACCGGGATCGACTGGCCCTCGCCGATGTAACCGCCGACGACGCCGCCGGTTTGCTTCGGGATTCGGATCGATCCGTTATTCAGGAATTCGAGATGCCGGACGTTCGGCAAGCGCGGCAGGATGAGCGCCGGCCGGAGCATGTCGATAAATTCCGACTGCATTTGCAGGATCGTGACGAGAGCGCCGCCGCCGCCGGCCCCGACCGCTTCCGTCGAGTTGATCGGCGCCACGGCGGCGCGATGGACGAGCGCGGCGAAAGACTTGTCGCCCCATCGGGATTCGGCATAGGAAGCCGCATTCCAGACGCCCGCGACGGAGATCGCAATCGCCATGCGGGTAAAGCCGGCGCCGCGATAGGCGTCCATGACGGGATTGCCGTATTTGCGCCGGCCCTTGTCGTCGACCGTGGCGACGATCTCGACCGGGACTTCGCGATCTTCGCGGCCGGGTTCGACGCGGACGGCGCGGAGAGAGAGCGCGCGCTCGTCGGCTTCGAGCCGGTCAAGCTCGGCGTCGATCCGCGCCAGTTCGACGCGGAGCGCCTCGCGGGTCGCCGTCTCTTCGGCGCTCAAGTCGCGATCTTCGTCGAGCGCCTTCGAGATCAGGGTCTCGTAATTGGCGACCGTATCGCCCCGCGTCTTGCGGAGAGCAACGATCTTTGCGGAGAGCTTCGACATTTCGGGTCTTCCCTAGCTGGCGTGACCGTGTCGCCGGTCAAAATCGCGGGAGCGGAGACGGAGCAACTCGATATCCGCCTGTAGCGCGCGCCGACGCGAAGCCGATAAGCCGGACGCGGCCGGCTTCCTGTCGGGAGAAAGGAGATTGCGGAGCCGCTCTTCGCTCAAGCCGAGCGCGCGCGCTTCCAGTTGAACTTGCACGGCGTCTTGATTCGCCGGGACGGTGACGAGCGATAGCTCGACGAGCTTGTTCTTCCGATAGACATAGCCGAGCCATGCCCCGGTCGCCGGGTCGCGCCGGTCGGTCTCTTCGCCGGGAATGAAGCCGACCGAAACGGCGTTCAGGAATTTATGGCGGACGAGCGTCGCGAGATATTTGGTGTCTTCGTTCGCGAGATCGTCCGGGACGAAGGCGATCTCGGCGAGCGTCCGGGAGCGATCCGGCGTGACGTTGAAGGAGGTCACGCGGCCGACCGGCAACGCGCGGGTTTGATGCGCGAAGAGCAAGACCGGGTTTTTCCAATAGTCGTCGAGAATCCAGTCTTGTTCGATCACGTCGCCGTACCGGTCGACGGCGTTGCTCGACGCGACGAAGGTAAAGCTCTGATCCGAGACCGCGTCGCGCTCGATATAGGTTTGCTCGACGACTAGCTCGCCGGTTCGCGGACTCCTTGTCCGATATTCCAAGCCGTCCATTTTGCGGTCCCCATAACGAAAAACCGCCGGCCCTTTCGGGCGCGGCGGTTCTCAATTCCGGCAATGCCGGCATTAATTGGATTGTGCCTTAAACTGCGCTATCGCTTTTCCGACGTCAAGAGCGTCGATTTTTGAACAGGGAAAAAGACCGCCGCCAGTTCTGGGGGACGTTCTGGGCGAACGCGCCCTTCCTTGGGGAAAGAAGGGACAAACCGGCGGCGGCTCTAGTGATCGAGCCGCGCAAGAGGCTCGATCCCATGCGGCAATGTTTCAGCCGCATTCTACAGCGGACCGGACGCCGGAGACCGAAAGAGCCGACGCCCGATCCGGGTTCAGAGTAAGGGACAATGGACGGCGCCGGAAAGACCTGCTTTCCTTACGAAGACGTTAATACATTCAATCGGATATCGATAAATTCTCGCTTTGACAGTCGCGCGAACAGGGATAGATTTTTTTGAAAATAAATATCGAGACTGTGAATAAGCGCGGTCCGCAAAAGGTCGAACAGCAAGCGCAAGGAGTCAGCATCCATGAATTACAAGCCCGGTCGTTATCCTCTCGGCGCCCGCCTTCGCGCGGCCCGCGAGGCGCAAGGCTTCACGCAAGACGAACTGGCGCGTCGCGCCGGCATTTCCCCCGCCATGGTTAGCCTGATCGAACGCGGCGTCCATCGGACGCGCAGCATCGTCGAGATAAGCGTCGCGCTCGACGTCGACGCGCGATGGCTGGCGCTCGGCTTGGGCAAGCCGCCGTTGCTCTCGCCGATCAAAGAGCTTCGCCGCCGGACTGCCGCCGTCGTCGCGGAAGAGCCGCGCCTGACGATAACCGCCGCGCAAGCCGCGCAACGGATATGGTCGCGCGCGGACATTCGCGATTGGGATCACGCCCGCGAGAAAATCCGCAAGCGAGCTTAGTAGGGGTCGTCCCCCCTACCGAGGCGCGCGCCGGTCTCCGCTTTTCCTCCCCCCAGGAGGAAGCTCCCTTCCCAAGGCGAGGCCGGCGCGCGACGAGCTTCGCGAGCTTTGGCGCGCCGATCCCAAACGGGTGTAGAAGCGGATGCGCCAAGGCGGCGCGGCCGGACTTGATCCGAGCGTGGGAGGCTGTGTCCGGCCGCGCCGGAGCTTCTTTGCGGGAGTCGACCGTGATCGATCACTCCGAAGAGTTCGACTGTCTCGAATGCGGTCAACATATCGTCCGGATCATCGCCGATCCGGCCGCGCCGAAGCTTTGCGCGACATGCATATTCCTTCCCGGCTGGTATCGCTATCCCGCGCTTCGCGCGATCATCGCGCCGGAAGGTCTTCCCAATTTACCGGAGACAAAAGAATGATTGCCGGTCTCGTCGTCGTCGCTCTCGTCGTCGCGGTTATCTGGAAGTCCCGGCGCCGCCGCCGCCGGAAGCGGAAGGATGAGAGCTTCGAGGATTGGAGCGAACGGCAATGGTAATGACGCGCTTCCGAGACATTCGGATCGAGATGCTATGTCTGACGAACCGCGAACTCGCGCAAGCGCTTCGCGTCACGGTTCAAGCCGTGCAAAATTGGGACGCCGGCCGGCAACCCCCGCCCGGTCCGGTCGCGGCGCTCATGGAATGCGCCGCAAGCAATCCCCAGCTTTGCCTTCAATTGCGCGCCTTGGCTGGCAAGTCGGACTTCCTTCCGAAGCTCGCCGCCGCGCTCGGCGTGTCGGAGAACTGGTTACGGGGAAGCGAGCCATGACAGACATTCGCGTCGGTCTCGCGCCGGGACAAGCCGCGCTTCTCGACGCGCCGGCTTGCGATTGCGACCGCGATCTTATGAATTATGTAACCGAACTGGCGGCGGTGGTCGGGATGAAAGCCGCCGCCCTGACCGAATGCAATATCGGCGCCGCCGTCGCCCTGACGCTGGCGGCGGCGTCGCTCGTCAATCCCGCGAACGTAAAACCGGACTATCGCGACGACGCCCGGCGCGCGGCGCGGATCGTCGCCGACACAATGGAACGGATCGCCAAGGGAATCCGGATGCGAGTCAGCGAATGAGCAACGTCGTCCAAATGATCGAGAAGATCGGCCGCGAGATATGGCCCGCCATATCGAGCGCGCTCGCCGGTCAACCGCCGGAGATACAAGGCGCCGCGCTCGCCGATCTTACGGCGCGATGGATCGCCGGGCATATCTATATCGGCGATCCCGCCGAGACCGACGCGCTCCGCGAGACGTTGATCGCGATGCAAGTCAAGACGATCCGGGACCTTATCCCGCTGCATGATCCGCGATGATGGATACGGAAGCCGAGTTGATCTATTGGTTTGATCGCGGGCAATGCCCGGATTGCCACGGCCGGCATATCGTCCCCGGTCCGCGCGGCGGTCTGTCGCAAAATTTCGCCTGCGGCGGTTGCGGCGCGCTCTTCAACGTCGCGAAATGGCAGGGTCGCGTCTTCTTCGTCGAGCGGCTCGGCGATCCGCCGCCGGGGTTACAGTGAAGCCGCCCGTCCCGCCGCGTCTGGCGCGCCGGCCGGTCGACGCGCGGGGATATCCGATCCCCTTCGTTCAATTCATCCGGGCGGACGGCAAGGCCGACTTCCGGATTCTCGATCACGGCAAGACGGAGCATTGCCTTCGCTTGCGCCTATGCGCGCTTTGCGGCGATCCGCTCGGCGGTCATATCTTCTTCGTCGGCGGCGACGGCTGTTTTGAGTTCGGCCAATTTACCGATCCGCCGATGCATCGGGACTGCGCCTTGTTCGCGCTCCTGACTTGCCCGCATCTGGCGTCGGCGAAGGGACGCTATGCGCCGCTCGCCAATCTTCCCGACGAGCCGGGCGTTAAGGTCGTCTTGCATGACGTCTCGCCGGTCAAGGCCGACCGCTTCGCCTTGATGCATGGCAAGCGCTACAGCTACGCCTTCGAGCGCGGGCGCGGGATGATCGTCCGCGCCGCCTTGCCTTGGATCGATGTTCGATGGTTCCGCGACGGCGCCGAGATCGAGCCGTGATCGAGCCGCATCTCTATACGCTGATCGGCAAGCTCCCCGTCCCGTGCCTCGATTTGCTCAATTGGGCGGCATGGATGGAACGCAACCATCGGAACCGCCATGTCGGCGACGACGTCTTGAGCGGTTCGGTCGACGATCAGCGGATCGAGATTCGCGTTAGCACGGTCTTCCTTGGCTTGGATCATCGCTTCGGGGACGGAACGCCGCTTCTCTTCGAGACGATGGTCTTCGGCGGTCCCAATGCCGGCGACGCGCGCCGCTACGAGACATGGGACGAAGCGGAAACCGGACATGCCGAATTCCTGGCGCGCGAGCGAGCATGGTTGCATGAAGGCGAGCGGATCAGGTGAAGCCGACGACATGGCGCGAGATCGTCGCGCATCCCTTTACGTGGGTTCTCTGCGCGGTCGCGGCCGGATCGACCGCGACCGTGCTTCTCGTCGTCCTGCGCTAGCGGTGCGACTTGTGGC
>Ga0105237_10001978_pt1 | contig 26065 bp, 7 predicted proteins | sample KBSC24metaG_FD_81520 | JGI IMG/M metagenome (GOLD analysis project Ga0105237, IMG submission 81520) | Corn rhizosphere microbial communities from Kellogg Biological Station, Michigan, USA - KBS C2-4 metaG | ecosystem: Host-associated > Plants > Roots > Rhizosphere > Soil | place: Michigan, USA...
GGACCGGCCTCGCCGGCCGCATTGTAAAGAACCCTTACCAGGCGGTAGATGCGATCGCCCCCGGGATGGAACTTGTCATAGCTGAACTCGAAGCTGACGAACAGATAAATGACCAGACAGGCGAGGACGCCGAGGGTCAGGCCGAGAACGTTGATCGTAGTGTTGAGCTTGTGCCGGCCGAGACGCCGGAGGGCAAAAAGCAGCTGTTTCTTTACCATAATGGAGTGTAAATGCTAAGAAGATGCCTATTTTGTCGGGCCTTGATAATCAGTCGTTTACTTCGCGCGCGCTTGCTTGGAACTGTCCTATTTCGATACACCGGGTGTCCGGTGGTAAATCCTTGCGCATCATGGCGGCATGCATGTTGGACTACATTTGTAGTTAATAACGCCAATGGACAAATGTTTTTGTTTCTACAGAATCTGTGCATAATGCAAAATTGTTCGGCGGATGCTTGCATATTTAGAGTTTGCCACCTACTTTCGCTAGCGATAAACCGTATAACACTAACCCGTATCCTATTAGATGAACATAATCCCTATTCCTTATGAACCGTCCAAACCTGTTCCTGGCGCCGGCGCATCTTCGCGCACGCCGCAACCACCTTTCTCTTTGTCTTTCTATTCTCACGATCGTTTTATTGTGTCCTCGTCCCTCGATGGGTCAGTCCATGGACAGTACCGACCTTCCCGTGCTTTGGCTGAAGGCGGACCGGTACGCCCCTGCGGACACGGCCTGGAAGGATGTGACCGGTCATGGCTATAATGGCGCCTTCTTTGGCGCCGGCAACCGCAAGACGGTCCTGCTCAATTACAACCCCGCGATGTGGTTCAACGGCGCGGATGATTCGGTGCGTATCGCGTATAACCTCGACAGTTTGGGCGAGATGAGCTATATCGCCGTCTTCGTGCCTGCGGACACGAGTGAAACGACGATCTGGGGGAGCGGCGGCGCTATCCTGCGTAATACGTGGATGACGACACGGCGGGTAAGCGGTCCCGATAGCACCACCGACACGGTGCTCACCGGGGCCAAAGTTCCCACGTTGAGTACGGTGTTGCAGACCTGGCAGCGGAACGATAGTGTTCAGCCGAGTCCTTCGGCCTATCTGCTGTTCGGAGCCGCGGGTCAGGGGGCGAGCCTGGTTGGAGCCGCCGGCAGCCCGGCGCCGCCCTTCAAAGGCGCGCTGGCCGAACTGCTAATCTTTGACCGCAGTCTCGACGTGCTGACACAGGTGCAATACGAGACCTACCTTGCAATCAAATATGGCATCCCGCTGACCAGTGGCAATTATGTCAGTGCGAACCAGGTGGTCCTCTGGGATGCGAATAAGAATAAAGAGTATAAAAGCCGGATCGCCGGCCTGGGCCGCGAGCCCTATTTCGCGCTGAACCAGAAACAGGCGGCGAGCGCGGTCGACGCAGACAGCCTGCTGGTGCTGAGCCGGGGCAACCTGCGCACGACCAACGCGGCCAACACCGACAGCCTCGTTAATGGCGGTTACCTGCTGTGGGGGGACAATAACAAGGCCCTCACGGTTTCGGCGACGCCGGACAGTCAACTGCAGGTGCTGAACCGCAGCTGGCTGATGGCCGTGAGCGGGGCCGACAGCGTCACGAGCGTGACGACGGTGCGGGTGAACAAAAAGAATTTCCCAACGAACGCGGATGGCTACTGGCTGGTGCAGAACCCCGGGGGCTACAGCGGATTTCCCGTGGACAGCCTGAACTACCATCTGCCGGACTCGACGGCGGGGGACAGCCTGGTCTTTTATCGCGGCGTGCATTGGGACCCGGATCACTCCGGGAAGGATCTGTTTGGCTTTGCCCAGGGCCGTGACCTGCTGCTGAAATTGCATGTGCTCGATAGCCCGACCTGCGGAAGCCCGCTGGCGGGTAAGACGATGCTGCAGGCGATCGGCGGAACAGCGCCTTATTATTATCGGGTCATGAATTCGAATGGGTTCGTGATCGCTTCGGGATTGATGAACGATTCGACGGACTCGGTGGGCAGTCTCGCGATGGGGACCTACCTGATCCTGTTGAACGACGCGAAGGGTCATCAGTCGACGCGCAGCCTGACGATGTCGGTGCCGCAGGCGCAGACGCTGACGATTGGCCTTGGGTCCACCGTGGAACTGCCCAAGGGCGGTCAACTGGTGCTCGATGCGTCGCAGAATATCCCGGCGGGTTCGGGGGCGGCCTATCAGTGGACGGGCGACAATGGTTTCAACGCCACGACTCCCTCGATCAATGTGAATGAGCCGGGTGTCTATACTGTCGCGGTGACGAGCGCCGCGGGTTGTATCTTCCGCGACTCCGTGGACATTATGGGGCAGGCGAAGCAGCATGTCTCGGTGTATCCCGCGCCTTCGTTGGACGGCAACTTTACCATCAGCGTATCGCTGCCGGAGGCGGGTGACGTTTCGGTGGCCATCTATGATCTCAACGGCGGCAAACAGCAGGAGATGGCGGGTCATCACAATACCGAGTACCGTTTCCCGGGACATCTGTCTACGCCCGGTGTCTATATGATCTCCGTGAAAACGCCGCATGGCGTTGAATCCCATAAGATGCTTATCCTTTAGCCCTAAACCGATATCCCATGAGACTAAGTTTTACACAAAGCTTTGCCTTCCTGTCTATTTTTATTTGCACCACCGCCGGCGCCAAGGCGCCCGGTCGCCGGGTCTATCCCTCCGCCCAGAAGGAGGGTGTTATTGGAGTTACGGCGGCGAGTCCGGCGGATAACCCGGCTGACAACCTGTTCCATGTGGTGTTGAAAACGCCGTTGACCGGCAATGAGCGGGTCTGGCTGTCGTATGACCTGGACGGTGTGCAGGACTATACGGCCGTGAGCCGGAGCATCAACGACCAGCTGGCCGTGGGTGGCTATTTTGTGCGCAAGCGGTCCGGCTGGGAGCACCAGCGGGAGCGGGTGAGTGCGGCGGGGTTGCGGCAGGGAGATAATGTTATTCGATTCAGCCTTCCCGCGGGGGCGGCCTATAGCTATAAGGTGAAGAACCTGGCCATCGAGGTGGCGCCGGGCGAAGCAGAGTCGGTGGTGTTGACGAAGAGCGCTACGCCAAGATTTGGAGACAAGGGATATGTGGAAGGGTTTGTTAAAGGGAAAGCGACCGTGACCGTCGACGGCAAGGCGGCGCGGGTATGGAAGGGAGTTTTCGAGGCGATCGTGGAGCGGCCGGCGGATGCGGCCGGGGACTGGCAGTCTACGGTCGTGGTGGAATATCCGGATGGTCACCGGCAGCAGCGGGTGGTAACATTTGCCGGCGAGCAGCAGGCGGACTATACGTACGAGATGGCGGGCACGGTGGTGAGTCAGCAGCGGCGGCTGCGGCCGGGTCAGGCGGCGGTGCTTTCCATCGGGGGGGCGGCGATCGCGATCCCGCAGGGGGCGCTGCGGAGTGCGGCTACCGTGAGTATCACGGCGCTGCGGACGGTCGATCTGCCGGCGATGGACCAGGGGATGACGAATGTGACACCGGGCAGCGGCGGCTTTCGGTTCCTGCCCCATGGAAACTTATTTATACAGCCCGCGCAGCTGATGCTGAACTATGATTCGGCGAAGATACCCGACGGATATACCCAGAAGGATATCCGGACCTATTATTTTGACGAAAAGAAGGGACACTGGGTGGCGTTGCCGCTGGATACTACGGCCGAGGGGATCGTCCACTCGCGCACGGGGCATTTTACGGATATGATCAATGCGATCATCCGGGTGCCGGAGTCGCCGCAGGTAGAAGCCTACAATTCCAACAGTATAAAGGGCATCAAGGCTGCCGACCCGAGTGCGGAGGTGAACCTGATCGCTCCGCCGAAGGCCAGCCCGATGGGTAATGCGGCCCTGGCGTACCCCATCGAGATCCCCGCCGGCCGGCATGGCCTTCAGCCGGATCTCACGATGGGTTACAGCAATTCGAGCGGTAACGGCTGGATGGGGTTGGGCTGGGAAATTTCCGTGCCCTCTATCGGCATCGATACCCGCTGGGGCGTTCCAAGATTCGATGCGCAAAATGAGACGGAGACCTACACGATGAGTGGCAAGCAGTTCAGCCCCGTCGCCCATCGCGGCGACCTGGTCCCCCGATCGGCGGAAAAGCAATTCTCCCTGCGGATCGAAGGGGCCTTTGACAAGATCGTCCGGCATGGCACCGGCCCGACCAGCTATTGGTGGGAGGTGACCGATAAGTCAGGGACGAGATATCTCTTTGGCGGCGACCCCTCCACGGGGGTGGACGCGGCCAGCACGCTGGCCGATGCGAACGGCAATCTGGCTCACTGGGCATTACGGGAAGTGATCGATCTGCACGGTAACTATATTCATTACTACTATACCAAGGTAAATGACCCGGGCATCATCGGCAGCCCGGTGATGGGGGTGCAACTGTACCTGAGCAAGATCAGCTATACCGGGTCCAATGGCGCCGAGGGCCGTTATTCCGTTCTCTTTGGCCGCGACCGCGACATCGACGGGCATACGAGCCGCAAGGACGTGACCATTACGGCGATCAATGGGTTCAAGGAGGTGACGGCCGATCTGCTGCGGCGCATCGACGTACAGCTGGACGGCGTGGACATCCGGCATTATGAATTCAACTATACGACGGAGGCATTCTACAAGACCCTGCTCGCCGGCATCAGCCAATTCGACGCGGCAGGGAAATTCTTCAATCAACATACATTTGATTATTACAATGATATTGCTTCCGGTGGCACGCTTGTGCCGCTGGCCACGGCACAACCCTGGCAGATGGGTTCGGACAATGTGCATGGCGGTATGTTGACCCATCTCAGCGGATTTACGGATGAGGCCTCGGCCCTGAGCGGCACGGCCAGCACCGATCTGAGTGGCGGTGTTACGGTGTCGGTGGGTTTTGGAAGTCCGGGTGACAAGCTGAACTCCATCGGGGGATCGTTTGCCTATTCGCAGTCGTCGGGCAAGGGTCTGTTGACAATGATCGATATCAATGGCGACGGGTTACCGGATAAATTATTTTACGACCCGGGTACGGACGCCCTGTATTACCGGCCGAACCTCTCGGGTCCGTCGGGCGGAGCGCGATTTGGCAATAAGATCGCGATCTCGGGGATGAACGTGTTCCAAAAGGACAAGTCCACCGGTTATACGGCGGGTTTTGAAGCCATCGCGCTCACGGCGCTGATGGCGGGCGTCAATACCGGCAGAACCACGATGACGACGACCATTTATTTTACCGAGGCCAATGGCGACCAGCTGATGGATATCGTCAAGGACGGCCAGGTGTATTTCAATCATATCGACACGGCGACCGGCCAGATCAGCTTTACGCCGACCAGCGCGGGCACTCCCAGTCCTGTTGTTGCGGGGGTGACGATCAACCAGAACCTGCTCGATCCCACCGAGGCGGAAGCCGATCACCAGCAGGCCATCGATGACAATCCCCTGCAGGATGTCGTGCGGATGTGGCAGGCGCCCTATAGCGGGACGATCAATATTACCGCGCCGGTGTCCTTGCTTCCTTCCAACGATCCGGAGCGTGCCACTACACCGGCCGATGGGGTGCGGGTAGCGGTGCAGTTAAGAGGGAGTGAACTCTGGAGTCAAAACATCGGTCCGGATGACTATTCCGTGCATCAGCCCACCGGCTTGAGCGGCCTCACGGTTCAGAAGGGAGATCGGATCTATTTCCGGGTAGGTTCCATCGACAATGGTTCCTATGATTCGGTGAACTGGGCTCCCGTGATCGATTATGTGGGCCAGGATCTTTCCGTGGCCGATGCGAATGGCAAGACGCTGTATCATTTTGATGCGGCGAAGGACTTTGTGCTCAGCAGCGCGCAGACCTTGACGCCGCCCATCAGCGGGACGGTGCATATCGGCGGGGCGTTCGTCAAGCCGGTTACGACGGACGATGTGACGCTGATGATCCAGCAGACGGCGTCGGGGACTACGACGACTATCTGGCAGCAGACCTATCCAAAGGACCAGGCGGTGAATACGGTGATCTCGCTGGACAATATTTCGGTAAGTAGCGGTAGTCAATATAGTTTCTTTGTTTCTTCGCCGACCAATATCGACTGGGCGAACGTTTCCTGGCAGCCGGTGATGTCCTTTACGAGCGCGGCCGACCCGAGCATCGATCTGACCCAAACGGCCATCCAGACGGCGGCCGTGCCGAAGTATTCTATATTGGCCAACGGCCTGCAGCCGAGTGTGCCGTATAATGTGGTGTTGGGGGATGCGGCATTGCACAACATAGTCGTGACGCCGCAGGTGGCGGCTGGTGGCGGCACCGGGACGGGAATCCTTGTATTTTCGGTTAAGGCGCCGGGCAAGTTGTTGGGGGAGGTGAATATCCCGGTGCAAAATGGCGTGATCACCGCGGGCAACTATGCGTTGAACGTGCCTGTGCACAACGGAGATCAGCTTTATTTTGAATATCATGTCGTCGACAATACGCTGGCCGCGGCGCTCACAACGGCTTCGGCCACACTGAGCGGGGAGCTGACCGGGACGGTACCGGCAGGTTTGTGGACGAGTGTGCCAAAGAACGGCAAGGAAGAAGATATCATCTTCGGCAGCCTTTATCGCGGCTGGGGGCAGTTTGCCTGGAACGGCAACCGCGCCTATGCCACCCAACCTATTGACGAAAGTCAGTTGAAACCGAGTGAGCAAATTGTTCAAAAGGCGAATTCGAATATCGACCCGTCTGCGCTGGCCCAACAGTCGGGGCAGCAGTTGACCGGTTCGCAGACCTATGATCCGAAACTGGACCGGTTCATCATCATGATCGCCAACGGCAGCCAGCAGCGCTGGGCCGGCTATGATCCGGAGGTCTTCGTCAAGGGCGCCAATATGAACAGCAGCCGGATGGGGGCCAAGGACGTAAGTCCGATCACTATCAATACCGGCGCGGGAACCGGTTCGCCCGGCGTCGACCGGGTGAGTAAGGTGACCAGCACCTCCTATACCGTCGGTGTCAGCGTAGGCCCGGCGGGTGCGAGTTCCAGCTTCTCCAGCAGCACTTCGAAGACGCTCACTGACTTTATGGATATGAACGGCGACCGCTATCCCGACGTCGTCAGTCAGCAACAGATACAATATACCAACGCGCGGGGTGGGTTGTCGGCGCGGACGGTATCGAATGGTTCCGTCCAGGTCACCGGCAGCAAGACCACCGGCGCGGGGCTCACCGGCTCGGCCTATATCCCCACTTCTTTCTTCCGCAATACGCCCAACGGCGATCAGCATACGGATGCGGGGAGTGCCACCACCAATGCCGGATCGTCAAAGCTCAGTGTCAGCGGCAACGCCGGGGTGATGCAAGGGACCAACCAATCGAATTTCCTCTTCGCGGATATGAACGGCGATGGTCTGCCCGATCGGGTGAACCAGGGCAGCCACCTCGTGGCGCTGAATCTTGGCTATGGCTTCGGACCCGATGAGGACTGGGGCTTCGACCAGATCCAGGCCGGGGGCAGTAACTCCTTTAGCGGAGGGGCGGGTCTCGGGTACAACTTCGGTCAGAACAGTATCTCGGTGGGTATCAGCCTCTCGCGCAGCGACAACTATTCCAACCAGATGCTGCAGGATATGAATGGCGATGGGTTGCCCGACCTGGTGACCGTGGGCAGCGGCTCGTCCGCTTTGCAGGTGCGGCTCAATACCGGTAATGGATTCAGTACGGACGTGTTGAGCTGGACAGGCGCGGGGATCATCAATACCAACAGCAGCGCCACGGAGTCGGCGAACCTGGCCTTTACCTTCGGCTTCACCATCTTCGGCGTGAAGTTCACGGTGAACCCCAGCGTCAACGTAGGCGACGGGATGTCCCGGGAGCTGGCCATGATGCGGGACGTCAATGGCGACGGATTCCCGGATTTTGTCAGCAGTACCAAGGATGATAACCTGACGGTCGCCTTATCGACCATCGGGCGCACGAATATGTTACGAACCGTCCACCGGCCGATGGGCGCCGCCTTTACGCTGGACTACCAGCGGATGGGCAATACCTATGATATGCCGAACAGTGTCTGGACCCTGGCTTCCGTCAAGGTATTCGATGGGTTCAAGGGAGATGGCCCCGATACGCTCCTGGCGACCTTCGATTACTCCGGCGGCCGGTTTGATCGCGACGAACGGGAGTTCTATGGCTTTCAGACTGTCCACACGTATAATCACGATGCTGCCCACAATAATTCGGTGTATACGATCGGTACCGAAACCTTTGCAAACGATAACTATTACACCAGGGGTATGCTTGTTTCCGAATTGCTGCAAGGCGGCGACGGGAAGAAATACAAGGAGACGGACAATACCTATGAACTGCATGATATCGTCACGGGTGCCCTGTTGCCCGATTCCTATAAGACCAATGATGCCGGCGCGGCCTTTGTAGCGCTGAGCCGGATTGATCACCTGTTCTATGAAGGCCAGCCTCAACCAGGCAAGAGCACCTTTATGACCTACGGATATGACGCGAAGGGGAATGTTACCCAGTACACGGACTTTGGAGACCCGGGCGCGGCGGATGATATCAGTGCCGCGATCACCTATTACAATATTCCTGACAAATATATTGCCGGCACGGCGAAGTCCGTGCTCGTGACGGGATCGGGTGTAACCTATCGCAAGCGGGAGAATACGATTGACGTGTCTACCGGCGATATGACGGAGGTGCGCCAGTACCTGGCCGACGGCACGACAGCCGTGAGCGACATCAGCTACGACGGCTATGGCAATGTGATCAATATCACGGGTCCTGCCAACGCGAAGGGCCAGCGCTTCCGGCTGGACTATGTGCTGGATGACCAGGTGCATCAGTATGTGACAAAGGTCACCAACAGCTATGGCTATAGCTCGCTGGCGACGTATGATTACCGGTTTGGCCACCAGATAAGCACCGTCGACCTGAACAACAATACCATCAACTACCAGTTGGACGATCTGGGCCGGCCGGTGCAGGTGACGGGTCCGTATGAGCTGGCCGCCGGGGTGCCGTATACGATCAAATTCGACTACCATCCGAATTCGACCATTCCCTGGGCGCATACCGCCCACTATGATCCTGCTCATCCGGGCAACGACCTGGAAACGGTGACCTTTATGGATGGCCTGGGCCGGTTGCTGCAGACGAAGAAGGATATCGCGCTGTTCCAGGGCAAGGACAAAACCGATAAGGAACAGATGAGCGTGTCGGGCCGCATCCTCTTTGACGGGCTGGGCCGGCAGGTGACGGGGTATTACCCGGTGACCGAGGACAAGGGCAGCGACAGTGTATTCAACAAGGCTTTCGACAATATTGCGCCGACGCAGAGCTCCTATGACGTGCTCAACCGGATCCTGAGCATTACATTGCCGGATGGGTCCGTGACGCAACATACTTATGGTTTCGGCAGCGACCGTCAGCAACAGACCCAGTTCAGCACGAAGACCCAGGATGCAAATGGGAAGATCACCGAGCAGTTTGCGAACATCCGCAACCTGGCCACGGCGAACAAGAATTATACGTCCAGCGGGGATGTCTGGACCAGCTTCACCTATGATGCGATGAACCAGCTGATCACGGCTACCGATGATATCGGCGCCGTCACGACCTCACAGTATGATATGCTGGGGCGGCGGGTGAGCCGGGTACATCCCGATGAGGGGACCACGCAGTATAGCTACGACCTGGCGGGTAACCTGACGCAGATGGTGACGGCTGATCTGAAAAAGGCCAATGCTGCGATCACTTACAGTTATGATTTCAACCGGGTAACGGATATCAGCTATCCGCAGAATCCTGAAAATAACGTGCATTACACCTATGGCGCGGCCGGGGCGGCCTTTAACCGGGCGGGGAAGATCGTTGTGCTGGAAGACGGCGCGGGCGCGCAGGAATTCTTCTATGGCCCGCTGGGTGAGACCGTCAAGAATATCCGGACGATCGTCATCCCGCAATTCGGTCAGCGCACCTACGTGACGCAATGGACCTATGACACCTGGAACCGGCTTGCGCAGATGATCTACCCGGACAGCGAGGTCATCAGCTACGGCTATAACCTGGGCGGGACGCTGCTTTCGATGGACGGCAACCGGCTCGGGCAGACGACCACGTATGTAAAGCAGCTGGGCTATGACAAGTTCGAGTCGCGGGTGTACCTGGGCTATGGTAATGGTACGCAAACCAACTACAGCTATGAGCCCGATCGCCGGCGTCTGCAGAACCTGGTCGTCACCGTAGGCAACGGCAACGGGCGGCGGATCATGGATAATACCTATGGTTATGATAAGGTGGACAATATCCTTAGTCTGACCAATAATGCGCCGGTGCCCTCCAGTAACCTGATGGGCGGGCCTTCGCAGTACAGTTATACTTATGACGATCTGTACCGGCTGAGTACGGCCACGGGGTCGTTCAAGGGACCGCATGAGCAGGACCGGTACAGCCTAACGATGGAATACAACAGCGTGGGCGGCATTACGCGCAAGACGCAGACCAATGACAAGAGTCCCAATGGGAACAAGTGGATCCCGCAGAAGAAAACCACCTATGACTGGGCGTACACGTACGATGCGAAGCAACCGCATGCCGCCACGCATATCGGCGACCATACCTATACCTATGATGCCGACGGCAACCAGATGGGGTGGACGGACGATAAGACGGGTCAGCGTCAGACAATGGTATGGGATGAGGAGAACCGGCTGCGGAGCGTCTCGGTGAACGGCCAGCTCAACAGTTACATCTATGATGCTTCGGGCGACCGGGTGCTGAAGGGCAAGGGCGCCGGACAGACGGTGTATGTCAATGGCGCTGTCAGCGGCAGCTCGGGCGGGGTGGGTAATTTCACGGTGTATGTCAATCCTTACCTCGTCGTAAAGAGCGGAGAATATACCAACCATTACTTTATCGAGAATCAGCGGATCGTCACCCGGTTGAAGCAAAGCTGGGATCAGCAGGTGGGGGCGCCGGATGCGGGCGACAGCATCTCCTGGACCAAAAAGCAGAAGGCCCTCGAGGCGGCGATCACCCGCGATCAGCAGGCGTTGACCGGTAACGACAGTTCGGCTGCGGCGATTACGGGCGACCATGCGCGGGATACGGCGTCTTCCGGCAACACCGGCAGCGGCGCGACGGGCAGCGGTACCCCCTGGGCCAATGCGAACTCCGGCAATAACGGGAATCATTACGCCTACGGACATTATAAGGATGGAAGTGGGGGCACTGGCGCCGCCAGCGGTTCGGGCAGTGCGGATTTTATGTACTTTTATCATCCGGACCACCTGGGCAGCACGAGTTATGTGACGGATGGAAGCGGGGAGGTGTACCAGCACCTGGAATATTTCGCCTTTGGCGAGACCTTTGTGGACGAACACAGTAATACGGACAGGATCCCTTATCTCTTCAACGGGAAAGAGCTGGATGAAGAGACCGGCCTATACTATTTCGGGGCGCGGTATTATGACCCGAGGACCAGTATCTGGTCGAGTGTCGACCCCAAGGCCGAGCGGCATCCGATGTGGTCGCCCTTTGTGGCGATGGCCGACAACCCGATCCGGCTTAGTGACCCTGATGGAATGGAGGCGCAAAAGCCGAAGCCGGACAAGCCGGGGCCGTCGTGGTGGAGAGAGACCAAGTTCACCATGGCCCACCCGCTGGCCTCAGCCACCATCGGCTCGGTCGCGCCGGGAGCGGTGAATATCTCGACGGATGCTGCCCGGTTTTCAACAAGAGGGAGCTCCCCGGCGGCGAAAAAATCCGTGCTGGATGAACCCAAGTCGCAAGGCAACATGGGAAGCCAGGTGAATGCGATGCGGCACGTCCTTTGGCAATCGACCATTACGGCGGACTTCGGGTCCAATATTGCAAAGGAGGTCGGCTTTGCACACGAGGAGAACCCCAATGCCATTGCCAATAAGACCAACGCGCAGCTGGCCAGCACGAAGTTCAAGACACTGGACGCGGCCGATGAGTCCATCGACCTGGCCAATAATGTCACCGGCAGAGCCATTGGTGAGGCCAACAAGGGCAAGGGGATGAAGGAAATTGCGTTGAAGGTGCTGGATGCGTATCATACGGAAGGGTTCTGGACGGCGACCAAGCAGAAGGATGGGACCTGGATGATGACGAACACCAAGATCTCCGACGATCAATATAAAGCGTTGAAGGCCGTGTATGAAACGCTGAATAACGATGGATTCACTCCCGCCGAACAGCAGAAGCGGGATGAGGAGGAGCGGAAAGCAAATGGACATGTCATAAAATAAACTGAAATGAAACAGACGATGAAATGGCGAACCTGGGTCGTTGCGGCGTCTTGCCTCGCGGCGATTGTCGTGACCATGGACGCTTGTAAGGGCGATATGAAATTCGACAAGGAAAAATGGAATGAGCAGAAAGACCCGGCCTTTCCTTCCGTTTACCGGAAGAGGATGGTGGGCGACCTGACGACCCATTACCCGTTGAAGGGAATGAAATACGATTCCCTGGTGCAGCTGCTGGGGACCCCCGATGACAAGGACAGTGTTTCACTGACGTATAAGATAGTCGAGGAGTACGGGAAAGATATCGACCCGGTATACACGCAAAACCTGGAATTCAATTTTTCGAAGGACTCTATCATAAGCTCGTTTAAACTACAGGAATGGAGGAAGGGACAATAGTCCTCCTCCGTTCCTACCCCTAATCCGAATCCCTAACCCTGAATCCGTATCCCGTGAGAAGGAATTTTACCCTGTCTCTTTTTGCCCTTTTATTTTCTTTTTGTTCGATGGCCGGGTCGCCTGGTGGGGCGCCTTTTCGTGCACCGGCCGGGTCGCCTGGCGGCGGCTTGCATACCGGCGGGCGCCGTATCTATTCCGCTGCGCAGCGGGAGGGCCTTATCGGCGTGACGGCGGCGAGTCCGACGGACAATCCGGCCGATAATCTTTTTCACGTGTATTTGTCCAGACCGCTGACCGGCGATGAGCGGGTCTGGCTGTCCTACGACCTGGACGGTGTTGAGGATTATACGGCGGTAAGCCGGAGCATCAACGATCAGCTGGCTGTGGGTGGGTATTTTGTGCGCAAGCGTTCCGGCTGGAAGCACCAGCGGGAGCGGGTGAGTGCGGCCTGGCTTCGTCAGGGAGATAATATCATTCGGTTCGGTCTCCCCGAAGGGGCGGCTTACAGCTACAAGGTGAAGAACCTGGCCATCGAGGCGGCGCCGGGCGAAGAGGAATCTGTGGTGTTGGCGAGTCTCGTGTCGCCGCGGTTTGGCGATAAGGGGTATGTGGAAGGGTTTGTTAGAGGAAAGGCGAAGGTGACCATCGATGGGAAGGCGGCAAGGATCTGGAAGGGAGCTTTCGAGGCAGTAGTTGAGCGGCCGGCGGATAGTGCCGGTGACTGGCAGTCGACGGTTCTCGTGGAATATCCTGATGGTCGCCGCCAGCGGCGGATCGTTCGGTTTGCGGGAGAGGAAAAGGCCGACTACAGTTTTGGGCTTGAGGGGACGGTAGTGTCCGCCCAGCGGCGGATGATGACGGGACAGGCGGCGTCTTTGTCGGTTGGGGGTGCGAGCATTGCCATCCCGAAGGACGCTTTGCGGGCTGCGGCGACGGTCAGTGTGACGGCGTTGCGGACGATGGATCTTCCGGCGATGGACCAGGGGATGGTGAATGTGACGGCCGGCGGCGGCGGCTACCGTTATCTGCCGCATGGAACGAAGTTTGCACGCGAAGCGAAGCTGGGGCTGGGGTATGACCAGGCCCTGATACCCGAAGGGTATACGGCGAAGGATATCCGAACCTATTTTTTTGATGAGAAGAAGGGGCATTGGGTGGCCTTGCCCCTCGACAGTGTAACGACCGGCGTCGTCCACTCGCGCACCGGGCATTTTACCGATATGATCAACGGTATCATCAAGGCACCGGAGTCGCCGGATGCGGAGGGCTACAATTCAACGTCGATGAAGGGAATCAAGGCTGCCGATCCGAGCGCTGCCGTGAATTTGATCGCTGCGCCGAAAGCCGGCTCGATGGGAAATGCCTCATTGGGTTATCCGATCGAACTCCCTGCCGGGCGGGCCGGCATACAGCCGCAGCTGGCCATCAACTACAACAGCGCCGGCGGCGATGGCTGGCTGGGGGTAGGCTGGGATATTACCGTACCTTCCATTGGCGTGGATACCCGTTGGGGTGTACCTCGTTTCGATGCGCAAAATGAAACTGAAACCTATGCGATCAGCGGCGAACAGCTCAGCCCTGTGGCCCATCGCGGCGATTTGCAGGCGAGAACAGCGGACAAGCAATTCTTCCCAAGGGTGGAAGGCGCCTTTAATAAGATCATCCGTCATGGCAACAGCCCACAGAGCTATTGGTGGGAGGTGACAGATAAGGAAGGGACCCGGTACTTCTACGGGGGTGATCCTTCCACCGGTGTGGACGCGGCCAGTACGCTCAGCGATGCTGCCGGCAATATTGCACATTGGGCTTTGCGGGAGGAACTGGACCTGCATGGCAACTTTATCCATTATTTCTACACGAAGGTCAGTGATGCCGGGGTGAGTGGCAGTTCGGTAATGGGAGTACAGCTGTATCTCAGCAGGATCAACTACACGGGGTTTAACGGCACGGAAGGGCGGTATAGCGTGCTTTTCGGCCGGGACCGGGATGTTGACGGCCATACAAGCCGGAAAGATGTTACCATTACGGCCGTCAACGGTTTCAAGCAAGTGACTGCCGATCTGCTGCGACGCATCGATGTGAAGTTGGACGGCGCCGATATCCGGCACTACGAACTCAACTATAAGGAAGGGGCGTTCTATAAGACGCTGCTGGCGGGTATCAGTCAATATGATGCGGCCGGCCACTTCTTCAATCAACACAGTTTTGATTATTTTAACGACGTCGCCTCCGGCGGAACGTTGTTGCCGCTGGCCCAGCCACAGGGTTGGTCCCCGGGTTCGGATAACGTACATGGCGGTATGCTTACGCACCTGAGTGGTTTTACCGATGAGGCATCCGCGCTGAGCGGCACCGCTTCGCATGATATAAATGCCGGAGCGGGTGTTGCGGTCGGTTTTGATGCCAATGTAATGAGTAAGGAGAATTCCGTGGGCGCTTCCTTTGGGTATAACCAATCCCGGAGCAATGGGATGCTGACCATGATCGATATTAATGGCGATGGCCTGCCCGATAAGCTCTTCCTGGATGCAGGCGGCAATACTCTTTTTTACCGGCCCAATCTGTCGGGTACTTCGGGTAAGACGGGTTTCGGCGAAAAAATTGCGATCACCGGCATCAATGTTTTTCAAAAAGAAAAAAGTACGGGATACACCGTCGGACTGGAGGCCGATGCCCCGGGTCCCTTTGGCTTGATGGCCGGCGTCAACAGCGGCTGGACCACCAATACGACCACGATCTATTTTACGGAAGCCAATGGCGATCAGTTGCCCGATATCGTAAAAGATGGGCAGGTGTATTTCAATCATATCGATGCGACGACGGGGCAGATCACTTTTACCCCAACCAGTGCAGGTACTCCGAGTCCGATCTTTGCCGGGGTGCAGATCAGTCAGAACCTGGTTGATCCCGTTGCGCTGGAGAACGAACGGCAGCAAGCGATCGACAATAATCCCCTGCAGGATATCGTGCGGATGTGGCAGGCGCCCTATAGCGGGACGATCAATATTACGGCGCCGGTGCAACTGCTGGCCAGCAACGATCCGGAGCGGGCTTCCACGCCGGCCGACGGGGTGCGGGTAGCGGTACAGCTTCGCGGCGCCGAGATCTGGAGTCAGAACATCGGGCCGGACGATTATTCCGTCCATCAGCCCACGGGACTGACCGGTCTGTCGGTTCAAAAGGGCGACCGGATCTATTTTCGGGTAGGGTCTATCGACAACGGGTCCTATGACTCCGTCAATTGGGCGCCGGTGATCGATTATGTGGGCCAGGATCTGTCGGTGGCTGACGCCAATGGGAAGACGATTTATCATTTCGACGCGGCCAGGGATTTTGTGTTGAGCAGCGCGCAGACCGTTACCCCGCCCATCAATGGGACGGTGCATATCGGCGGTCCTTTTGTAAAGCCCGTGACCACCGATGACGTGACGCTGATGATCCGGCAGACGGGGTCGGGCGGGACCACGATCCTCTGGCAGCAGACGTATCCGAAGGACCAGGCCGTGAATACGACGATCTCCCTGGATAATATCCAGGTAAGCAACGCCGGTCAATATAGTTTCCTCGTGGTATCGCCCACCAATATCGATTGGGCGGCGGTGTCTTGGCAGCCCGTAATGACCTTTACCGGTACGACGGACGCAGGCGTCGACCTGACACAGACGACGATCCAGGCGGCGGCGGTACCGAACTACAGTATCCTGGCTAACGGCCTGCAACCGGGTCTGCCTTACAACGTCGTGCTGGGCGACGCTGCGTTGCATACGGTGACGGTGACGCCCCAATTGTCCATCGATCCGCTGCTGCTCGCAGGCAGCAGCGGCACGGGGTCTATTGTGTTCTCGGTGAAGGAGGCAGGAAAGCTGTTAGGAGAGGTGTCGATGCCGGTGCAGAATGGCGTGGTGCAGGCGGGTAACTATGCGTTGAATGTGGGAGTGCATAACGGAGACCAATTATATGTGGACTATCATGTGGTGGATGCCGGCCTGGCTGCGGCGATCACTTCGGCTTCAGCGACCCTGAGCGGCGATGTGACGGCTACGGTGCCGGCGGGCCTTTGGTCTTCGGTGCCGAAGAATGGGAAGGAAGAAGATATTATCTTCGGCAGCTTCTATCGCGGCTGGGGTCAGTTTGCGTGGAATGGTAACCGTGCCAACGCTACCCTGCCGATCGACGAGACCCAGCTGAAACCCAGCGCCCAAATACAGCAAAAGCAGGGCACGGACGTCAATAGCCTGTCGCAGCAGCGTGGCGACCAACTGACGTCTTCGCAGACCTACGATCCCAAGAAGGACAACTTCATCATCCTGATCGCCAATGGTCAACAGCAGCGTTGGAGTGGCTATGATCCGGAGGTGTTTATCAAGGGTGGAAATATGAACAGCAGCCGGATGGGAGCCAAGGATCTCAGCCCGCTGACGATCAATACGGGAAATGGAACCGGTTCACCCGGTATCGACAAAGTGAGTAAGGTAACAAGCCTTTCCTTTACCGCAGGTGCAGGTATCGGGGGGATCGGCGGGAGCGCCAGTGTTTCGAATTCGACTTCCAAGTCGCTGACGGACTTTATGGATATGAATGGCGACCGTTATCCGGATGTCGTCGGCCAACAGCTGATCCAATATACCGATGCCCGGGGTGGATTGTCGAGCCGGACGACGGCCAACGTCGGCCTGGTGGATGAAACCACCGCCAATACAACCGGGGTCAGCCTGACGGGCTCGGCGAGCATCCCTACGGCGGTGTTCCGGAAAACGCCGAAAGGGGAACAGACGACGGATGGCGGTACCGCGCAGACCAATGCGGGTTCGGCCAAGATCAGTCTGAGCGGTAGTGCCGGCATCGTTAATGGCAGCAACCAGGCCGGTTTTGCTTATCTGGATATGAACGGGGACGGCCTGCCCGACCGGGTGGATCAATCCACCCACTTTGTATCGCTGAACCTGGGGTATGGCTTTGGTCCCGCGGAGGACTGGGGATTTGACCAGATCCAACAGGGGGGCAGCAGCTCTTTCAGCGGAGGTGCGGGCCTGGGTGTGGTGACGGGCCACAAGAGTTTTGCTATCGGCTTTAGCCTGTCCCGGTCGGAAAATAGTACGGGGATGATCCTGCAGGATATGAACGGTGACGGATTACCCGACTGGGTTGCAGCCGCTTCCGGTCCTTTTGGACCTCAGGCGTTGCAGGTGCGGCTCAATACCGGCAATGGGTTTAGCCCCGATATCCTCAACTGGACGAATGCGGTCGTGCCCGGCAGCAACAGCAGCACGACGGAGTCGGGGAACCTTGCGTTCACCTATGGCTTCCCGCTATTTGGATTGAAGTTTATTATCAACGTCAGCGCCGATATCGGAGACGGGATGAGCCGTGAGCTGGTAAAGGTAATGGACGTGAATGGGGACGGGTTCCCGGACTATGTCAGCTCTTCCAGGGACAATAATCTGACGGTATCCCTGTCTACGATCGGCCGGACCAATTTGCTTAAGACGGTAAACCGGCCGATGGGAGCCTTCTTTACGCTGGACTATCAGCGGCAGGGCAATACCTACGACATGCCCAATTCGCTGTGGACCCTGGCGAGCGTCAGCACGTATGATGGATTTTCCGGCGATGGTTCCGACACCCTGCTGACCACCTTTGACTACCAGGGCGGCCATTTCGACCGTGACGAACGGGAGTTCTATGGCTTTGCAACCGTACATACCTATAGCCACGATGCAGCTCATGGCAACGCAGTGTATTCTATCGGTACCGAGACTTTCGGCAATGACAACTATTATACCAAGGAGCGGGTGTTGACCCAGCTGGTGCAGGGTGGCGACGGCAAAAAATATACCGAGCATATCAACACCTATGAGCTGAGAGATATTACGACAGGCAATGTTCTGCCCGATTCCTACAAGACCAATGACGCGGGTGCGGCATTTGTGGCGTTGAGCAGAACGGACCACCGGTTTTACGAGGGTCAGCCGGCGCCGGGTAAGACGACCTATATGACCTTTGGATATGATACGAAAGGTAACGTGACGCAGTATACGGATTTCGGCGACGCTGGATCGCAGGACGATATCAGCGCGACAATTGCTTACCATAATGTCCCCGATAAATATATCGTCAATGAGCCCAAGTCGGTCATCGTTACGGGATCTGGCGCGACGTACCGCAAGCGGGAAACAACCATCAACCCGCAGACCGGCGATGTGACCCAGGTCAAACAGTACCTGTCTGACGGCACCGCCGCGGTACATGACATCGGGTATGACGCCTATGGCAACCTGGTCAGTGTTACGGGACCCGCCAATGCCAAGGGACAACGGTTCAGGTTGGATTATACCTTCGACGACCAGGTGCATACCCATATCGTCAAGACGGCAAACAGCTACGGATACAGCTCGCAGGCGAGCTTTGATTATCGTTTTGGCGAATTGATCAGCAGTACGGACATAAATGGCAACCGGATCGTCTATGTCCTGGACGATCTGGGAAGGATCACCAAGGTTACCGGTCCTTATGAGTTGGCCTCGGGTGCGCCGTATACGATTCGCTTTACTTACCATCCGGATGCATCTATACCCTGGGCGCAGACTTTCCACTATGACCCTGCTCATCCGGGTAATGACCTGGAGACGGTGACCTTTATGGACGGTTTGGGCCGGACCCTGCAAACCAAGAAGGATGGCGCCCTGTTCCAGGGTGAAGGGAAAAATGACCAGGAACAAATGATCGTATCGGGCCGCCTGCTGTTCGACGGGCTGGGCCGGCAAACGGCAGTCTACTACCCATTGGTGGAAAACCTGGGAACAGATAGTGTCTTCAACAAGGGTTTCGACAAGATTGCCCCGACGCTGACCGGCTATGACGTCCTGAACAGACCGCTGACGGTCACTCTTCCTGATGGATCGGTGACGCGTACTGCCTATGGATTTGGGACTGACCGGCAGCAACAAATGCAGTTCAGCACTACGACGACGGACGCCAATGGGAAAATAGCCCAGCAGTTCATGAATATCCGGGGACTGGAGACGGCGCACAAGAACGCCACCGGCAATGGGGATGTCTGGACCAGCTTCACCTATGATGCGATCAATGAGCTTTTGTCCTCTACCGATGATATCGGCGCGACCACGTCCACGCAATACGATATGCTTGGACGGAAGACAAGCCGGCAACATCCGGACCAGGGGATGACCACGTACGCCTACGATCTGGCGGGTAATGTGACGCGTCTGGTCACGGCGAACCTCCGGAAAGACAACACGGCCATTACCTATAGCTATGATTTTAACCGGATAACGGACATCAGTTATCCGCATAACCCGGAGAACAACGTCCATTATACGTATGGCGCGGCGGGAGCGCCGAACAACAGGGCGGGACGGGTGACCGTTCTGGAAGACGCCTCCGGCGCCCAGGAATTCTCTTACGGTCCGTTGGGAGAAACGGTCAAAGATGTCCGGACGATCATCATCCCGCAATTTGGCGAGCGAACGTACGTAACCCAATTCAACTACGACACCTGGAACCGGATGACTTCGATGATCTATCCGGACAGCGAGGTCATCACCTATAACTACAACCTGGGCGGGCAGCTGCAGTCGATGAGCGGCAACCGGCAGGGACAGGATTACACTTATGTGAAGCAGCTGGGCTATGACCAGTTCGAACAGCGGGTATTCCTGGGGTATGGAAATGGTACGAAGACCACCTACGCCTATGAAGCCGACCGTCGCCGGTTACAGAACATGGTAGCTACGACGGCTGCGGGCCGCAATATGATGAACAACGATTATTCGTATGACAAGGTGAATAATATTCTGAGTGTCACGAACAATGCATCCGTGCCCGCCAGTAACCTGATGGGAGGGTCGGCGCAATATAGCTTTACCTATGACGATCTCTACCGGATGACGGAGGCCAGCGGCTCGTTCAGGGGCGCAAATGAACAGGACCGGTATAGCATGACGATGGAATATAACAGTGTCGGCAGCATCACGCGGAAGACACAGACCCATGACAAGATGAGTGGCCGTGGCGGTAACCGCTGGATCCCGCAGAAGAAGACGACCTATGATATCGGCTATACCTATGACCAGCAACAACCGCATACAGCAACCCATATCGGCGACCAGACGTACACGTATGATGCCGACGGCAACCAGACCGGATGGACGGATGATAAGACGGGCCAGCGCCGTAAGATGATCTGGGATGAGGAGAACCGGCTGCGCAGTGTAGCCGTGAATGGGCAACTGAACAGCTATGTCTACGATGCCAGCGGAACCCGGGTGCTGAAAGGACAGGGTTCGGGTCAGTCCGTGTATGTCAACGGAGGGTTACAAAGCGGTTCGCAAGGCGTGGGTAATTTCACCGTGTATGTCAATGCCTATCTTGTAGTCCGCAGCGGTGATTACTCCAAGCACTATTTTATCGAAGGCCAACGGATCAGTACCCGGTTGGAGCAGGGTTGGCAGCAGCAGGTATCTACCCCGGCGGGGGATACCCTTACTTTCGGGACGAAGGAAAAGCTGTTGACGCAGGGGCTGGGTCGCGACCAGGCCGCGTTGCTGGGAGACGGCGATTCAACGTCGACGGCGGTGCTTGGCAACGATCCCCGGGGAGCCAATCCGGGCTCCGGCCAATCGGCGGTAAACGGCAATCCCTCCCCCGGCAGCAATGCAGACACGGCCAATAACGGCAATCACTATGCTTATGGGCATTATAAGAATGGCAAGGGTGGCGGCAGCGGAAGTGCCGGAACGTTCCTCTATTTTTATCATCCGGACCATTTAGGGAGTACGGGCTATGTAACGGACGCAACCGGCGAAGTGTACGAGCATTTGGAGTACTTTGCGTTTGGAGAGACGTTCGTACAGGAGCACAGCAACACGGACAGGATCCCTTATCTTTTCAACAGCAAGGAATTGGACGAGGAGACAGGCATGTATTACTATGGGGCGAGATATTACGACCCCAGGAACAGCATCTGGCAGAGTGTGGATCCGATGGCCGAGAAGTTTCCCGGGTGGAGCCCCTACAACTATGCATTTGACAATCCATTACGGTATACCGATCCCAGCGGCATGGCCCCGAAGGCCGGGCCGGATCTGCAACCGGTGACTGTTGTTGCAAAAAAAGCGAATTGCAGGAGTTGCTCCCCGCCGTCCCAACCGGCAGGTGTGGATTATGAAGGAATGGCTAAGCAGTTAGGAGTTAGTCCGGCCGCCATCTACGCCGTTAGTAGTGTCGAATCAAGCGGAAGCGGATTTACAAAAAGCGGAAAGGTGGTGATACGATTCGAGGGTCACTGGATGCGGAAACTGATGATAAAGAAAGGATTTGATATCGAATCGCTGTTGATAGAAGGGTATTCGGACATTTTGTATAAATACTCCGAGCGCGATAAGAAGCCGCATGGCTATTCTGCCTACGACCGGGCTATCGTGCTGGATCGTAAGGCCGCGGAAATGTCCACGTCCTATGGGGCCTTCCAGATCATGGGATTCAATTATGCTTCTGCCGGGTATAAAAATGTGGATGACTTTGTGGAAGCCCAGTCAACAATGAATGGTCAGGTTCAAGCGTTTATCAACTTTGTCGGCGGGCGTCCGGGTCTTGTCGAAGCCCTTAAAAAAGCGGATTTTGCCTCCTTTGCCAATGGCTATAATGGAAGTGACTATAAATCAAATAACTATGACACAAAAATGCAAGCAGCCTATGACGCGTATAATAAGGCACATCCGCCGCATCACTAAGGTCGCCCTGGTGGTGCCATTCATCGGCGGGGTTGCGGTTGCGCAGCCGGGAAGCGGGGCTATAACACCCAAACCGGGCAACTATGAAGATGCCATTCGGTTGTCCTATGACAGCGTCACGAAGGAAATATCCGGGTATGCCAAAATGGATGTAAACCGGCTTGACAACCCCAGGAAGGTGTATCGATCCTGCGCCGTTTTATTTATCGGCAAGGCGAATGGGACGGGGACGGCCAAGGTGGACATTTATAACAGTCCGGATATAAAGCTTGTGACGACAGGTGATGTGGTCTTCGATGCGGAAAAAATTACGCTGACTGCCAAATCCGGGGACGGATATTGTAACGATATCCTGAATCTAACGGAGGGGCTGGAAATGGATTTTGCCAAAAGCCGGCCTTATATTGGCTGTCGGGTTATCAATGAGGAGAAGGTATACCTATATTCGTTACCTGTCGATTCGGCTAAGACAAAGATGTATTTGTTAAAAGGAGATATGATCATGATCCTTGGGATCAAAGCAGACTGGGTTAAGATTGAGTACATTGGAAAGAAGACAATTAATGGCTGGATTAGAAAGAACCAACTAAGCCCTGGATTCAGATAGAGTCCTTGATTGATCGTCAAAAGTAATCCCGGTCCTTTTTGGGGACCGGGATTTTTATTTTGGGGCCTTTTTGAGATAGGGTTTTCGGCCTTTTTTTAGATGGGGTTTACGGCTTTTTTGAGGTATAGGAGGCGTTGAATTTGCCGTTGGTGATGACCAGGCTGTCGTTTGCCCAGTTTCCGAGGCCGACGGAGGTGTAGAGTACTCCTTCGAAGGTGCCGGTGATGGTTTTGGCGTTCTTATCCCAGCCGGTGAGCGTTACGTTGCCATGGTCTTCGGGATAGGCGAGCCAGGAATCATATTCGAAGGTGTGATTTCTGTCCCAATACTGCAAATTGGACCATGCGGTGATGCTGTATGGGACATTGAGCCGGGCAGAGTCGGGGACGGACACCCCAAAGTAGACGGTATCGCCGTTGACAAGGTTGTAGCCTGTTACTCCAATTTGAAGTCCGGTCAATTCGACCCCTTGCGTGAAGGTGAAGGTCGTAGCCGTACCGTTGAGGGATGCGCTGGTGCTGGATGATGTGTTGGAAGGGTTGCTGCTGCTTTTTTTACAGGCCGGCAGGCTTAATAAAGCCACTGCGGCGGCGAGGGATAGGATTTTTTTCATAAGAGAAAAACGTTTTATCGGGAGTAATATTATGAGACGCCGTACGTTTGATCACTCAAACCAATAGCCGCTATGATAACCGGATTGACCCACTCGCTTTTTCTGATCGTGCAGCTTTATGCTACCCCCGTGGGTGGACCCAGGGCCAGGACTGCCGGCGAGCTCGCCAATACGAGGTGGGAAAATAAGACGGGCCAGAAGTGCACCGACCGGCTCCGGTTCAGGCCCGGTCACAAGGTGGTGACCTATTCCTGCGAGCTGGGGAAGGAGTCGGCCGGTACTTATCAGCAGGCCGGGGATACGCTGACCATTCGCTCGGTTGAGCGGAGGTACAGGCTCGTGGTGGGGGCTGGGCGGTTGAAGCCGGTGAGCAGCGAGGAGTTGGTTCACGGGAAGTGGAAGCTCGTGCAGGAGGGGTTCGATGCGAAATTTGATTTTGTCAGGGCGCAGCCTTCGGACGAAGAAGTGTTTGCGATGTTGAAGACCTTTTATACGAAGTATATCCGGACCCTGAATAAATACCCGACGGAAGAGCGCAAGCTGCAGCCGTTGTTGAAGGCTAATTGTGATGCGAAGCTGCTTGCCCGGTTGAAGGAGAAGAAGTGGTCCGGCAAACTGGATTACGATCCCTTTTTAAAGGCGCAGGATGTCGAGCTGGAATGGATCAGGACCCTGGAGGTGAGGAAGGTTCCGAATAAGGATCAATATGCGGTCTCTTTTAGCGAGACCCCGGATCGCATCGTCGTTCACCTGGTGGTGAAGGAGGTCGATGGGGGGCTTAAGATAAAGGATGTCGTGCTGGATTAGATTGGCGGGATGGGCGGCGGGCCGGTCTGCTGGATTTGTGGTAAATTCCGGTTCTAAATCGAAATGCCATTATGCCAGCCAAAACCCTCGCCGCACTGCTGTTGCTTTGCCCTTTGCTTCTCTTTTCCCAACAGAAGGGCTATTATCGCACTCCTGCTATTTACAAAAATACCGTTGTCTTTACCGCGGAGGGTGACCTCTGGAAGTACGACCTTGCCACCGGGCTCGCGTCGCGGCTGACGACGCATGAGGGGTTGGAGACATTGCCGCTGATCTCCCCGGATGGCAAGACCCTGTATTTCACCGGCGAGTATGAGGGGGTGCCGGAGCTGTATTGTATGCCGATGGAAGGTGGAGTGCCGAAGCGGCTGACCTATGATTTTGACGGGTCCATGAAAGCCACCTGTTTCACCAGGGACGGAAAGGTGGTGTACCGGACCTCTACCTACGATAAACTGCCTTCGCCCCAGCTGGTCCGGCTGGATGCCAATACGCTGACCCGTGAGCCGATCCCCCTCGCGACAGGGTCCGACGGTTGTTATGACGAGGCGGGCGTCCTTTACTTTACCCGCTGGCCCTTCCAGGGAAGCGAGACGAAGCGCTATAAGGGGGGCACCATCGAACAGATCTGGAAATTCGATGGCAAGAACGAAGCCACCTGTCTTACCTGCGATTTTGATGGAACGAGCACCCGGCCGATGTTGTATAGCGGCCGCATATATTTCCTGTCCGACCGCGACGGGACGATGAACCTTTGGTCGATGGATACCGGCGGGAAGGGGTTGAAGCAACATACTTTTTCGAAGGGCTGGGATCTGCGATCGGCGTCGATGTATCAGGGTTCGATCGCTTATCAGAAGGGTGCGGACATCTGTTTGTTCGACGTCGCTTCGGGAAGCGAGAAAATGCTGGATATCCGGCTGGTGTCGGATTTCGATCAGCGCAAGTCGCGGTGGATAAAGAGCCCGGCGGCCTCGGTAACGTTTAGCGCGCTTTCGCCAAACGGCAACTATGAGGCGCTGATCAGCCGGGGTAGGGTCGTGGTATCGCCGGCGAAGAGCGACCGGTGGGTGGAGATCAACCGGCGCAGTGGTATCCGTTATAAGTCGGTGCAGTTCGTCAACGATCACGCCCTTGCCCTGCTTTCGGATGAGAGCGGGGAATATGAGATCTGGACGGTGACGGCGGATGGCAGCGAGAGCGAGAAGCAGCTGACGAAGGGGTCGAAGACGATGATCCGCAGTTTTGTGGTCTCGCCGGATGGAAAATACATTGCGTACGACGATCAGAACGATGTGTTGCGCATCGTCGAGGTGGCCAGCGGCGCGGTGCGCTATGAATATGGCGAGGCTTTTGCCGGTGTTGCGGGAATGGGTTGGAGTCCCGACAGCCGCTTTCTTCATTTCAACCGGGGGCTCGAGAACCGGAATACTCAGATCTGTATCGTGGACACGCGGGGGATGAAGATGACGCCGGTGACGACGACGCGGCTGAACAGCGGCAACCCGGCCTGGTCGGCGGACAGCAATTGGCTGTTCTTTGTCTCGGACCGGAACCTGCATACGCGGGTACAATCGCCCTGGGGGTCGCGGCAGCCGGAGCCTTATTACACGGAGACAGATAATTTTTATGCGA
>Ga0105237_10001980_pt1 | contig 26060 bp, 21 predicted proteins | sample KBSC24metaG_FD_81520 | JGI IMG/M metagenome (GOLD analysis project Ga0105237, IMG submission 81520) | Corn rhizosphere microbial communities from Kellogg Biological Station, Michigan, USA - KBS C2-4 metaG | ecosystem: Host-associated > Plants > Roots > Rhizosphere > Soil | place: Michigan, USA...
AAAGCGGCCTCATGCTCCTATCTGTGCTGAATCGGCCCGATTCGCGTTCCAATGAACAACCGGTGACAATTGGATTCCGGATCGAACGGGTCCCAGATTCCCTTACCAGGCCTACCGTCGGTGGATGAAGGTGTCTTGTAGTGGTTTGAAGCACCCGGTTTGAGAGGTAGAAACCTCGCTTTTCACCTTTTTCAAATTCTTCCCAAGGAATGCCTGACCTTAGAGCTGAGATTCCATCGGCAGCGGAGTCGCATCTGTTCCATTGAAGGAATCGGCAAGCCTGTTGTAAAAAGCTTCAGAGCCAGGGGCAGTCGCGCTTCTTACTCGTTTCGAGGATTAGGGCTGGGGGTGAAAGAACCTATAAGCTCGCCGGTTAACGAGAACGAGCACTGGATGGAGGAGGGCCCGTGTGTTGGAGCGTTCGGATGAATAGGGAAAGCTAATCTGCCTTTGTTGCAGGCCGTGACTACTAAGAAGCTGCCCTTGGATTTTTTACCTGCTACGCTGGCATTTCGCCTGCGTTGGTTGCCTCATTTGTTAATATGTCTTGAGTGAAGACATTGCCGCTGGAGTAACTTCATGGACTACTGATCCAGCGGGTGCAATCCCTGGCACTATTAACCAGATTCCGGTTTTTACATAAAGAAGAGGGCTTACCGCGACTACCTCTCTTTTCCTAAAAGTGCTTTATTCGCGACGATGGATTTACGGCATGGTCACGTTCAAGCGAATGAACATCCGAGAGTCACCTGACGTTTTAACTCCAAGTTGGACGATGGGGTCACCGGTGGTTGGGTCGGTGCCGATATTTTGCAGGAGGTAGGCCGGATCTGAAGAGCTTACCGTCGTCCAAGTCTGTAAATCAGTCGATGCTTGCAGGTTTACGGTGATTCCATTCTCGGCCGCGTTTTGACGGTAAGTCAGAGTGAGATACGGGTCTCCTTGAAATTCCGTCGTGCCGAAAACCGGAAGTGCCGCGTGGTCTGTGACGCTCATGGGAACGGACGGGTCGATATCGTAGAGGTATTTGAGCAGGTTGGGGACTCCGTCGTTCTGCGGCGTGGCCGTGGCGGAGTTCGAGAAGGAATAGCCCGTTTCCCACTGGCTGAAGGTTATTTTTACGATTGCCGCCGCGTAGGTGTCACCCGAACTGTCCGTCCAAGTGGGAGAGGTGAAACCCGTTGCGCCCTTGTCGTAAAAGACCGTGAAACCACCGGCGTCATAGTCAAAGACGCCCACTCCCATCATCGGGGCATTGCCGAGAAAAACAGCGCTGGCCAGATTGCCGCACAAAGCAACTGCATAGTCTCCCATGCTCGTCACGCTGGACGGAATCGTCACGCTGGTCAGTTTGCTGCAGAAGAGGAACGCATATTGTCCGATGCTGGTGACGTTGTTGGGTATCGCCACGCTGGTCAGACCAGTGCACCGGTAAAAAGCATTTTGCGCAATGCTGGTGATGCTGTTGGGAATCGTATAACCGCCGACTTTGGCGCCTGGGTATTGGACGAGAGTGGTCTGATTCTTGTCGAACAGGACACCGTCGCTGGTATTGCTATAGGCGGGATTGGATGCATCCACCGTTATGGCCGTCAAACTGGAACAGCCCGCGAAGGCAGCGGCTCCGATGGTGGTGACGCTGGCGCCGATCGTCACGCTGACCAGGTTATTGTTGTTCAGGAATGCATTGGCAGCGATGTCGGTGACGGGCAGGCTATTGATGGTACCGATAGTTATCGCGCCACCGGGACCGTTATATCCCGTGATCGTGACCTGACCGTTATCGGTGGTGATATTAAAGCACGGGAGGGCCGGATAGGAGTAGCCCGAATTGTCCGTCCAAGTCGGGGTGGCGAAACCGGTGGCATCATTGGGGTATATCACCTTAAAGCCGCTTGCGACGGAGCCAAAAACGCTCGTTCCCATCGTCGGGGCATTACCGATGAAAAACGCCCTGGTCAATTGGGAACATCCACTGAACGCGTAGTCCTCAATATGGGTGATGCTGTTGGGAAACTGTACGCTGGCCAAGCTGGAGCAATACGTGAAAGCAGAGGGCCCGATGTCGGCAAGGCCATTGCCGAGGCTCAAGTTCGCCAAGCTGTAGCAGTACGCAAACGTATTACTTCCGATGCTGGTGACACCGCTGCCGATTACCGCAGTGGTCAGACTGGTACAGCCGTAGAATACGTACCGTCCCATGCTGGTGACGCTGTTGGGAATTATCACGCTGGTCAAGGGGCAGGCCCCAAACGCATCGTCCCCAATACTGGTGACGCTATTGGGAATTGTCACGCTAGCCAGGTGACAGCCCTGAAATGCATTGTTTCCAATGCTGGCGACGCTGTTGCCGATCGTCACAGTTGCCAAGGCGGAGTTATTGAACGCATAGTCTCCAATCGTGGTGACATTGTTGGGAATCATCACGCTAGATAGGCTGCTGTAGCTAAACGCACTGCTTCCGATGCTGATGAGGCCGCCGGGCAGCATCACGCCGGCCAGATTGGTGCAGTACGAAAAAGCAGAGCTTGCGATGCCGGTGACGCTGGCGGGGACGGTATAGCTGCCGGTCTTGCCACCGGGATACTGGACCAGGGTGAGCTTGTTCTTGTCGAACAGGACACCATCACCACTGCTGCTATAGGCAGAATTGGATGAACTCACCGTTATGGCCGTCAACTTGCCACAGTCATCGAATGCCGCCGTTCCGATGCTGGTGACTCCGTTGCCAATTGTCACGCTAGCCAGGTTTATGCACTCAAAGAATGCGGATGCTCCAATGCTGATGACATTGTTGGGTATCGTCAAACTGGTCAGCGCGGGACAGAAAAAGAATGCCCATTGTCCGATGGTGGCCACCCCGCTGCCAAGCGTGATGTTGGTCAAACCCACACACCCATAGAACGCCGACTGCCCGATGCTGGTAACGCTGGCGGGAATGGTCACACCGGTCAAATTAGAGCAGGAATAGAAAGTGCGGTCTGCGATACTGGTGATTCCGCTGCCAAGCGTGATGTTGGCCACGCTGCTGTACGCAAACGCATTATCTCCCAGATTGGTGACATTGTCGGGAATCGTCACGCTGGTCAGACTACAGAAATAAAAGGCGTAGGACTGAATGCTGGTCACGCTGCTGGGAATCGTCACGCTGATTGGGTGGGTATCCATGAACGCATAGGTTCCGATGCCTGTAACTGGCAGTCCATTGATCGTGCCGGGGATGACGACGGCCCCATTGCCGGACCCCGTGTATCGGGTAATGATGAGTCCGCCATTGCCGTCTGATCGGGTGTTGAATTGGGCCTGCGCGGCGACGGAAAAAGCCACGAACAGGAGCAGAGCCAAGCCAGCCAACCGTAACGGCGCGTCCAAGAAAGCTCTGGTGAATGGTTTTCTCATTATTTGCGCTCAAAGGAGTGATCCGAGTCCCTCAAACTAGTCAAAACGAGTATGAGGTTTAGGATCAAGTTTGCAAGGCACTAGGGGAGTCCTGACTACATTTCCATCTGATGTCGTAGTAGAAGTCATCGGTGGTGAGACCCATGACAGCGGTCAAAAGCCGGTTCTGGGAGTCGTAGGTAAACGTGCCTAATCCGGTCGTCAGGTTGCCGTTGCTGTCGTAGCTCGGGCTGGTGGCTCCCACGGCCGTGTACTGGTTGAGGTTGTTGGCCGTGTAGCTGGTGGTGCTCCGACCGTTTCGAGGAGCACGCTGCGGTTAAGTTCGCCGGCTAACGAGGACGAGCACTGGATGGAGGAGGGCCCGTGTGTTGGAGCGTTCGGATGAATAAGGGAAAGTCAACCCACTTCGATGTGGCGGTGAGTACCAAGAAGCTGAGCCTGGAGTTGTTTACCTGCTACGCTGGTATTTCACCTGCGTTGCTTTGCCTCATTTTTTTGCAAACCGATCAATCCACATTTGTGCTCCTTTTATGCCAATAAAAATAGCCAAAGCTGGTCCTGCCATTGGAAAAATTTGAATTATTAGACAAAGAAGATAGGTCGTAACTGCAAATATAATAAAAAGAAAAAATTTAAAAATGGACCATACAAAATAAGTATGATGAATTTCATCAGAAAACTTTTGTTTTCTTCCATATAATTCTTTTACTTTTTCTACATCATTATAATTCATAATCGTCCTTTCAGGAACGCGATCATCCTAACGCACACCATGGACATAACTGACCAAGACGACGCTAGAACCGTCCGCTCTTCGATTAGGCTCTGTCCATTTAATATCGCGCTGCACTACGCGGCTGCGGTTATCATAGTAGAAGTCATCAGTGATGAACCCACAACAGCAGTGAGAAGTTGGTTCTGGGAATTATCCTATCTCAAAAACAAACAACTTTTTTGCAAGAGTGCTATTTGATGGTATTTATTTATTCTTTTTAGCCAAAATGCTTAGACAAACAACTCCAGAAAAGCAAAGAATTGTGCATGTAAATAATACGACATAATAGCTGAATTGATTCGCTGCATATAAAGCTAAAATAAAATGATGCGGTGCAGCAAGTTTGGGATCATTCAAATCCAATCCGCTCGCATTACTTATAATTTTTTCGACGATTTGAATTTCATTTTCAAAATTAGCTAATGGTCGTGTGCAAAAATTTATATAAGCTACGATAGAATAGGATAGTAGACCTGCTATTATTTGAATATATAATAATGCTTTCATCGCATTTTTAGTTTTTCTACCCTATTTTAGGTGGATATTGATTTGGAGGGCATCCTATATGATCATCAGGCAGTGGTCGTATGTCAGGAGAAGGCATATGTGGTGAAATTGGGGTATTATCTGGATCGATTGGAAGAGGACGCGGATCAGGAGATGGTGGTGGCGAAGGTGGTGGTTGTGGATTTTCATGGCCTGACTCTAATACCCCTTCTCTTACTTTTTTTAATGTTTCCTCCTTCGCTACGTCAAGCGCTATTTCATTTAGTTCCGTGCTGACAGTAAGAGGTCCTGTTGCAAGGGTATCCGGCATAGTAGTTGCAGCCTTTGCTGCATCTTGCAAAGTAGCGGCTAGTGCATCATTCGATTGATTTATAGCTTGTTGAGCCGCATCTGCCTGACCTGATGATATTGCATCATTTCTTGTTTGCAAGGAATCGCCATATTGTTGAGCTTGTTCATAATAATTGTTGAGAGCTTCGTAACCTTCATAAATAGCTACACCCGCAACAGCTACACCTAATATGATTAAGAGAGGGTTCTTTCCCTGAGGATCTATCAAGTTGATCGGACTATTCCCACAATAACGATAGATATTCACATCACCAGCACTAAAGCTCATCAAATCGGTCTGTAAAAACCGACCAATATCGGCGGAATAAACCCGACTACGATAGTCGTAGAGACCAATTTCAGCCAGATACTCCCTCCCAGTAAAGAGGAACCGGTTCCCATAAGCAGTGGCACTTAATGGCGTACCGGAACCATCGAAGAAGGATGGCTTGCCGAAAGCGTCGTACTTGTATTTTTCCACTACGCCGCCACTGGTATTGGTCAGGGCGATGACGTTGCCGAGGGCGTTGTGATGGTAGTAGACGGTGCTCGATGCGTCGGTCTTGCGGATGAGTTCGTCGACGCGGATTCCGTAGACATACGTAGCGAGGAGGGTTCCAGCACCATTGCGTTCCTCGATGAGGTTCCAGCTGTCGTAGATGAAGTAGGTGGGTGTGCCGTTGATGTCCCGTTCAACAACGCGGTTTTTGCTGTCGTAGAAGAAGTCGTCGGCGTAGAGGCCCGCGGCAGCCGAGGTGAGCCGGTTTTGCGAGTCGTAGGTGAAGGCGCCGGGACCGCTGACGAGGTTGCCGTTGGTGTCGTAGGTGGGCGTCATGACGCCGACGGCGGTATACTGGTTGAGGTTGTTGGCGGTATAGCTGGTGGTACCGGTGGTGGCTCCGACCGTTTCGAGGAGCAAGCTGCGGTTGCCCGCGTTGTCGTAGGTGTAGGCGGAAGTGCGGGCCGGGCTGGTGGGCGTGGTGTCAGGGTTGGTGGCGTCGTACTGGACGCTGGCGACCTGGTCGATGGCGTCATAGCTGTAGGCATCTCCTAAAGCGCTGTCGCGCTTTTCATAGGTGCGGCGGTTGACGTTGTCGTAGCCGTAGTCGAACCGAGCGAAGCTGGTGGACGACAGGGTGTGGTTGAGACTCGTCAGGCGGCTGGCGTTGTCATAGGTGGACGTAGCCACGGTGCCGTCGGCCAAGGTCTTGGTCAGCGGGTTGCCGTCGGCATCATAGGTATAGGTAGCGACGGTGGTGCCGCCGACGGTGATGGTGGCGACCTGATTGCGGTTGGTGTAGGTGTAGCCGATGACGGTGCCCGAGGGGTAGGTCGTTGTGGCCCGGTTGCCGTCGGAGTTATAGGTGTAGGAGACGGTGCGCGTCACGCCCGCCGAGACATCGGCCTGTGCTTCGCTGCTAAGCTGGTTAGCGAAGTCGTAGACGTAGGTCGAGGTGGAAACGCCGTTACCGGAGGTGAGGAGCTTTCCGGCATAGTCGTAGGTGCGCGTCACGCCGGGGGTGCTGTCGCTCCAAGTGTAGGCAGTTTCGCGATTACGGGAATCGTAGGTGCTGGTCTTGGTTTTGCCGCCCCGGGTGGTGTAGGTGTAGAGGTTACCCGCGGCGTCGTACGTGTACGATTCGACGGAGCCGCCAGGATAGGTGAGGCTGGTTTTGCGGTTGAGCAGGTCGTAGGTGTAGGTGTAGGTGTGGCTGTTCGGATCGGTCATGGTCAGCAGGTTGCCCGCGCCGTCATAGGTGTAGCTGGTGACTTGGCTCTTGGGGTCGGTGGTCTGCGTAAGCCGGTTCATGGTGTCGTAGACGTTGGTGGTGACGCCGCTGTCGGGCCGGGTGACGGTCAGGACGTTGTCGTTTGCATCGTAAGTGTACGAGGTGGTATGGCTCAGCGGGTCGGTCATGGTGAGCCGCCGGTTTTTGGTGTCGTAGGTGTAGCTGGTCACCTTGCTTCGGGGATCGGTGATGCTGGTGACGTTACCGACGTTGTCGTAGGCGTAGGTGGTGGTGGCCGCATCGGCTGTGCCGTAGCCGACCGTTTCGGTAATCTTGCGGAAGTTGGCGTCGAAGGTCCGGTTGATGATCTTGCCACTGGGGAGGATGGTCTGATCAGGTTCAGCTGTATAGGGAGTATTCCACGTGTAGTTTGTGGTGCGGCTCAGCGGGTCGGTCATCGACGTCATCTGCCGGTAGTTATTGTAGGTATAAGTCCATGTCTTTCCCAATTCGTTAGTCCTGGTCAGGCAGTTGCCGTAACTGTCGTAGGTGTAGCTGACGGTGGTGCTGTCGGCGTAGGTGACGAGGGTGACGAGGCCTTTTTCGTTGTACTGGTAGGCAGTGGTGTGGCTGAGGGGATCGGTGACGCTGGCCATCCGGTCGTGGCTGTCGTAGGTGTAAGTCCAGCTGTGACTTTCGGCGTCGGTTTTGCCGGTCATGAGGCCGGTGAGGCCATAGGTGAAGCTTTCGCTGCCGCCGTTGCGCAGGCGGTGGGTGAGGACTTCGTTGAAGCTGTTGTAGGTGTAGGTTTCGTAGCTGCTGTCAGGGTAATCGACGCGGGTAATGCGGTGGCTACCGTCGCGGGTGTAGGTCGTGGTGTGGCTCCGACCATCAACAAAGGTCAGTGGCAGATCGAGGCTGTCGCGGGTCCAACTGATGGCATCGCCGTTCGGTGCGGTCTTGGAAGTGGGATTGTCAAAAGCGCTCGGAACGCGGGCCCAGAGGTGGCCACGGCGATCGGTATGCGAGACCTCAAATCCTGACGTGCCGCTACTGTGATTGTAAGCAAATAAAACAGAATGGCCTGCGGCATCGGTCCAACCGACATGCTGGCCGGAAAGATTGTTCATGGAGTAATTCTCCGTCCGGCTGCCGGGATAAAGAACGGGAGAGGCGCCGTCGAAGCTGGCACCTGATGCCAGACCAGCGAGGAAATGACCGTCGCCAGTATCCACCTGACTGCTGATGTAGCCGAGGACCGGGGCGCCGCCGGTCATGTAAGTGTTTTTGACCGCCACGAAATTGCACTTGGGCGTGTAGCGCGGATCGGAAGCCGTCTCGACCAGCGGCGTCGTTCCGGGGTATTGCTGGGTGTAGGTATAGGAGGCGCTGGTGCTGTCACCGTAAGTCACACTGGTGAGGGTCTGGTAAACGTTGGGAATGCTCGGGTCGGTGAAAGAAGAGTAGTTGTAGGTAACGCTGCGTCCGTCACTGGAGGAGACTCCGGACATGGCCACGATGGTGCTGGGAAATTGGTTGTAGGCGATGAATTTGCCGCCACCATTGCTGCCGTACATGCGGGAGCCGTAGCCGGTGCGGCAGAGGAATTTGACCGAACCGATGACCGTGGCATTGCCCGCACCCAAATCGATGCCGACGAAGCTGCCCGAAGACACACTGCTGTCGAAGTAAGTCGCCGGGTTGCCATCCGTAGCCTTGGAGTAATCGGTGCTAGGCGACGCTGCCGGACCACCACCAATGGTCGTACCGGTGAGAAGCGTTCCGCCCGTGTTGTAAAATTGGACTTCCGCGATATCGCAATAGCCGAGATTCGGTCCTTGATACGTCAGGAACCGGAAGGCATGGGTATCCGTAACCGGGAGTGTGACCCAAACTCCGTCGGAAGGCAGAGCGGTGATTTTGGCGAGCTGATAGGCCGTGGAATTGGTAACCGAAAGCGTCGAGTAAGTGAGATCGAGATGACGTCCGCCCGGCTCCGTGACGCGAGTGACTCGACCATTCGTATTGTAAGTGACGTTGTAGACCGAGCCCATGTTGTCCGTGAAGCTATCCATGAGGAGCCAGCCGACCGAACCCATCGAAAAGTGATAGCGCCAACCGTCCTTGCGCTGAATGATGTAAGTGGCGCTACTGCCGCTGCCACTTTGAAAAATGACATCGGGGATGGAAGGATCAGCGGTCCAGAGATTGGTCGCCGTATTGGCAAAGAGAACGGTCGCGCCGTCGGGATACTGGACCTGCATTTGCGCCTGGCCCAGCGAATTGGTGCCTGCGGGCCCCATGCTCCAGAGATAGCTGTGGCGCCACGTGTAGCCGGTACCAAAGATGCTGCCTGCTTGGTAACGGCTCATGCCATACCGCGTGAACTTGAGCTGATGCTCCCCTACCCCACCCCATATTTGAAGATCGTCGACCTCGCGATAGTCATTTCCCGTATAGGCGTCAAACGGGTCTCCCGCCTTATTCTCTGGATCCGTCGTTACCCCCTTCTTGCTATTGTTGCCGCAGGTCTGAGCGCTCAAAGGCAGTAGAACGCTGAGCGCGAAGGCACAGACAAGCGCGATTTTGATATAAGAGGAGGAGAGGAAGTTTTTCATAAGATGAGGCAAGTGGAATGGTTCTAGAAGATGGGCTCAGCGTTTGACAAAGGTGGGTTCCGGCCCGGCCCAGAAATCGAGCTCGCGGGTCTCGTTGCGATAGACCACCACGACGCGGAAAATGCCGAGCTGATCGGTGGCGTTGAACGTGAAATTGATATTGTGATCGGCATCGATCACCGGAACTTGGGAAATCGTCTTGTTGTCGAAATGGCCTCCATCGACCGCTTCCACGGCGACCTTGTCGCCCACGTCGCCCTGCGGGTAGGCGATCTGCACCGCGATCTTGTCCTTGGGCTGAATCAGGATGCGTTCGAACGAATGCTCGTCGTTGGGAACTATGTGATAGGTTTTGGCCCCGACACGAATCGTTGCCTGCGGCGGCTTCTGGCTGTTTTCAGGAATGCTTCCTGTCGGCGGCGTCATCGGCAAAGCCGGAACAGCCGAGACGGCCTGCGCCGTCGAAGCTCCGGACAAGGCCACAATCGGTAAAGAACCGGTCGAAGTTGTGTCCGTCGATGCTGTTTGTTTTGAAGAACTTGTCTTATATGCCGGATAATGAACTAGAGCGAACAACCCTATTCCCAATGTCCCAATTGCCACCACTGTATATGTAACTAATTTATTATTAAGATATTGCATATTATTCTTTTGAATAGGGGATGAGAATCCAAGGTGGATGGCCGGGAAAATAAATCAGCTTCCATAACTTGTCTAGAAATTATTCGTTACAGTTAGCCGTTCTCCTCTGGGAAAAATATTTTCGAGGATCAACTCGGCTTGAAATTGAATCAACCGCAAAATCACCCCCCGCATGACCATCGCGGAAGCGGTCTCGGTTCTTACCGAGAAAGGCATTTTCGGGTTTAATTCCGACGTTTTCCGGGTTAGATGCGAGAGGACACCTTGCCTTTTTAGACTAAATCAGCTTTTTCACGCTTCATGTCGTTCCCAGGGAGTTGTGGGAATCAGGTTCCGCGCTCCTCTGATCGTCTTCAAATGTCCTTTTTGCCTGAGTTTGGCGATGTGCCAGCGGGTGGCATAGGTGCTCTTGAAGCCGAGTAAATCCGTGACTTCTTTAATCGTTGGCGGGCGGCCTTCGGTTCTTAGGTATTCCTTGATGCAATGGAGAACGTCGAGTTGTCGTTCCGTGGGCGCGTTGGGGTAACGACGATGAAAACGGGTGAGCTTGGAGGCCATGGTAGGCTTTCTGTTGCCCCGTATTATTAATCAAGCTGTCCTATGGCGCAAATGAGCACTTCCCGTAACAGACTTTTTATTTAAAAAAAGAGAGGGCGACGTTGCCCTACAGTCCTCCGCAATGTTCCTACATGGCCACCTGGGGAGTTTTTAGGCATTAACTTTAATTGGGGCGCCGATCTGATCCTAAAACAGAAGCGGGATAAACCGTAGAGTGTTGGTTCGATTCCAACTGGGAGCGCTCCAAAAATCCCTTTTCTTTACTCGTCAACGTGAAAGACCAGCAAAGAAAGTACACGGCGCGAACGGATATGGTATGCTCGAATGCACCATGATCCTGTACCGGTATTTCAACCTCGCTTATGCCCTTGAGGCATTACAAACGGGCACGTGGAAGGTAGGCCGATTTGACGAACTCAATGACATTTACGATTGTCGGCCATTCTTGGCTAATATTCCCTCTGGATTAAAGGGCTTTGAAGATACCTATTTGAAAATCGTTAGCGGTTTTCTCGGCGTCGTTTGCTACAGTAAGACAATTAATGATCCAGTGATTTGGAGCCATTATTCCGATTCACACAGAGGCGTTGCCTTGGGCTTTGATTACTGGTCTACAGACGAAGAGCTTCCCAATAAGGTTAGTTATTCGACGACTAGGCCTTTATTGGATTTCAAAAGAATCGGAACTGCTCTTGAAGATCAAGAACCAGCGGTAGCAATTGCTAAGTTGGTCAATGACGGATTTATGACCAAACACCCTAGCTGGCAATATGAGCAGGAATATCGTAGCTTCGCGCACTTAGATAATTGTCAGATGATCGGAGTGCACTATTTTCAACCCATCAATCTCTATCGTCTGCGAAAGATCGTTCTTGGTGCAAAATGTATGGTCACCATGCAGGACATCGAACGAATTGCGCTTCGAATAGAAGAAGGCCTCAGGGATCGAAATGGCGAGCTTGCTGATCCGCCAATCGAAATAATTCAGTGCAAAATGAATCCATCGAGCTTTGACCTGGAATTCGACCGCCAGCCCCGAGTTCCTCAGTAGAAGGGTGCCCAAATGCGAGGAGCGCAGCCGTCGGCTTTCATTCCTGATGACTTAACGTCGCTTCTGAGTCATCCTGACCAAAGCGATGCTGGAATAGTTAAACCGCAAAATACGCTGGGCTTTGGTAACCAAACTTACTGTGCGGACAAAAGTGGTTACAATAGAGCATTAGGAGTCTTTATGACCTTCCAGATTCCCCTGCAAATGATCCTAAACGCTCCTCTAAGGAACTTTTTAGCTCAAGCCTAGGCCCTTTTGTTCATCGAAGCGGCGGCGATGGAGCTTACGAAGAGAAAGCCCTTTCAGAACGCTCCATTGGCTCCAATGCCGTCCTATCCTTCAAAAAATGGAATGGAATCTCTGCCGTGCCTGCTATTCAAATTCCGTTAAGCAGTTCGTTCCATTCAATCTTCAGCGCTTTGCGCAAGCGTTTCAAAACAGCAAGCGAGGTCCCGAGTTCGCCAGCTTCCACCTTTTGGATGAATCGACGATCAATACCTGCTCGTTCTGCCAATCCTTCCTGCGTTAGGCCGAGCTTAGTTCGATTTCGAACGATACTCTGCCCCAGTCGTTTGCGGTCGGACGGAAGCAGTTTTTGCACTGTCCATGATTGCAATGGAAGCATCATGGCATACACGCCCGCCACAGGCGCTTTTTGTTTGTCATTTACCTCTATTCTTTTACAATGCAGCCCGCCCATGGCCGCTCCTCTTCCTCCTCACTTCATTAAAGGAACGATACAGCAGCGCTGGAACGATGCTGCCAAGAAAGCTATCAGGCGGGCGGAAAAAATGTCCCTTGAGGAGATTTTCGAGATGGTGGAACGGAATAGCGGGTGGATACGACCGGAAGAGGCGAGGAAAGCCATGGGGTTACCGCATCAGGCATGACCATGATCGCTATTTCACGAATCATCCCGAGGCTTTTTCTGCTTTCTGTCGTCATCACCTTGATCCTAAGCGGTTCCAAGTCGAGCGGCGACGATACTCCCAACACAACGGCGGGCTGGCCGTGGAAAGTATGGATTAAGGTCAAGCTCAACATTTCCGGGGATAATGGCCTTGATTCCATGACGAGAAGCTATCTCTCACGGGAACTCCGCAAAATAGAAGATGTTTCCATTACGGATAAAAACCCTAATTTTGTCATCAACGTCTGTGTTATTCAAACAAGGTTGAAAGATGGAACGCCCATGGGGTATGCGTTTTCCTACGCGGTCACTTCCACCTTGAATCAAAAGTTAGTCAAAAACGAAATGGTGGCTCTTCGAGTTGCTGGAAAAATCGAAGAAACCAAGGAAATGGAATTATGCGCTTGGCTCACAAATGACGGTATCCTTGTGGATCAATTTATTCAGCAATCTGACATCACCAGCTTTTCAAAGGTATGTGCGGACAACATTGCGCAAATCGATGGCAACGATTTTGAGGAGTATCGCAAATTCATGCACATCAAATAAAGTGTCTGATGTGAAGTGGCTAGTCCTGTAAACTGGCTCGGCGGCGGCGAAGATCTTTCCTCAACATGCCCCCATAAGGGTATTTGAAGGGTATTCAAAGCCTACCTGAAAGCCATCGGTAGGGTATGGTTTTACCTCGGGCAAAAGAGGCTTATTCCACCTTCTTTTTACATGAGTAAAGGTAGAAAGGCTTTCGATATTCTCGGAAGCCTCCGCTTTTTCTCTTATTCGGCTCTAGGCTTCCTTTTCTCGTCCATTAAGGCAAAAGGGGTGAGGCTTAGGCTCCAAAGTTCCTTAGAGGAGCATTTAGGAGCATTTATAAGTGAAGCTTGTCCTTAACTGCCCCGTTTGCCCCATGTAATTTGAGGGGCCGTCCGAATTAGGGAAGCTAAACCGACCATCCAGTTAGTCGTTTTCTTGCCTCATAACGGAGGTCATGAAAATAACTATCGGTTTCGATGCCGTCAAAATACGCCATGCCGTCGGACATGGGCCTAGTAACACCCCCTTATCAGCACGATTTTGTGCCCGAGTGGGAGGCGCCTCATGATCGATACGATCGGGGTCCATCTGGCGGCAACGGTAAAAGATGTTATTCCTCCCGGCTGGATCAAAGAGTTTTGGAAGGAGGGTATTCAGGACAATAAGGGGAAGATGATGGTTTTACCCAGCGGTCGGCTCAGGCATCTCGCCACCGGCCTGCGCGTTGGCGTCTCTGGTGGTGAAGCACGCTGGGCTGAAGGTGAGTTATCCTGCCTTGTCTTTAAGCACAATGGCATCTTGATTAAATCCCAACAGGAGTTGGATCAGGCCATTGCTGTTTTTTTGGAACGGGTTTCCGAAGTTTGTACCCATAGCCCGCCCTACAACCTGAGGCGCATTGATCTGGTGGGACATGCCGGGATTTCTCCTGAAATGCTGGTTAGGGTGTACAAGAATTTCCGGCTTCCCCGCATTCGCAGGGATCCTATCCACTATCCCGGAGAGTCTTTATTGTGGAGGGGAAGCAAGCGCAAATGCCGCTTGTACGATAAAAGATTGAGGAATTCAGGCCGCCCCGGTGACATGACCCGTATCGAATGGGAGCTTCATGGAAGTACGATTACAACCGAGTTTGGCAAAGTCACCACTTTGGATCATCTGTCCATTGAAGTCTGTTATGCCGTATTCCACCGGCTTTGCCGGGGTTTCACGCCGAGATGCTTGGCGCAAAAGGGAAATCTTTCCACCATATTGGCCATGGCGAATGCTGAGAAATGGTGTTTTGGAAAAATTCCCCTGGCTGAACACCTCAAAGGCTGGCGAAATCCCAAAGTCTTCCAACGATTGCAGCAGCGGGCTGCCGTCACGGAGTTGGATTTATTGAAGATCGATTTGCAGGCTTATTTTCCAGAGGATTTTTCAAGCTACCGCCCAGAGGATGTGGACGAAGCATTCAAAAATGGAAAAGCCTAAGATGCCACGAAGAACGGATAACCGCGCTCGAATTCAGCATCGGTAAGCTGGGCTAGTCGTGCTATAGGCCGTTCCTTCATTTGGATAAAGTTCGAGATTTTCTTGCAGGCACGATTGATGTTTCTTTCATCCATTTGCCTCGGTGGCTTGGAAACAAGATAGATCATGGACTTGTTTCCTCCTGCTTTTTGCGCAAAACAACTGAGTCGCAAGGTACCTAATTGATGAAGCAAATCTTCGGGACGCTCCGCTCGTCCCGGCTTGAATTTATCCGGCGGAAAGCGCCGGTTTATCTTGAGCCATTTGATGAAATTCTTTTTCAGATAATCATCACTATATGCCCAATCCACCGTGAATGTATTCCCTTCGAAGACAACTTTTGAAAGATTCCTCGGCAGGGTCGGCACGAGCGGCGAATCTCCATTCCAATTCAGTAATTTCGGCGCTGTCTCGATTTCTGTAGGCGCGAGTCTTTGCCAGGGCTGGACAGGAAATGCCTCTGATATTATGGCGATACGGAAGTCTGAATCTGCCAGACAGTCCAATAAGAAGCGTTCTCTCAAGGTTATTTTCAACCCATCGAGAAATTCCCTTTTTTTCACAAAACTTCCTCTAAATGGAAAATTCTTAAAATCAGGGATGTGTTCCCTCCAAAACTTAACCACCTTGGGAATAATCTCCGATGTACGAGCACATTCGTAGTATAAACAGGCTTTTAGATGATCGTCTTTTATCCGTGAAAAATTCCATTCATCTTGGGGAAGTAGAGGGTATTTTTGCGATGATTTGGGTGGAGAAATCACCATGGCTCCCAGCTTAGCAATGGAGCACGACGATTTCGAGTCAGGATAAATGCCGATCAAGTTAAGCTGCCGCAGGCAAAGAAATTAGCTGCTCCTCCACCTTAGGCCTGATATTCCAATACACCTCGGCCTGTTCCACGGTCACCAAGTGCCGGTAATGCTTCAAGATAACGCTGGGGCTATTGCCCATTTCAATTGAGGTTTTGCCGATATCCTGGGTTTGGGCGATGCGGTAGGTGCCGAAGGAATGCCGCAAGCCGTTAGGCTTCCAGCGGACTCCGGCTTTGTCACAGGTCTCCTCCATCAATAGCCGTAATTTCCATGGATCGGTGACGATTTTCCCCTGTCTGCCCACGTAAGGCTGAAGCCATTCCCGCAGGTTATCGGCGATGGGAATGACCCTGCGGCTACCCGTCTTGGCAATATGGCCTCCCACGAAGATGTGGCCGGTATCGAACCGCACATCTTCCCACTTTAACCGGAGTAACTCCGCCCGCCTGATCCCGGCAAACGCTCCCAAGGCCAAATACGGGATAATGGCGGAGTCAGCCTTCGAAAGCAGCGAGAGCAGGTCCTCGGGAGAATAAATCACCACCTCGTGGTCCGGCACCCTCACCTTCGGGGTCGAGGTGACCGGATTGTTGTCGGCATACTTCTTTCGCACCGCATAGGCAAAGAAGCTGTGTAGTACCCGGCGGTAGTTGAGCTTCGTCTGCGGCTCCAATCTTAACCCCATAATCCAATCCCCGATTTCATCGGATTCAAAAGTGTTCACGATTCTCCCGGGAAAGGCTTGTGCAAACCGTTCCAGCCGTTTTTTCAAATCGTAGAGATGCGTGGAGGAAACTCCCTGGCTCTGCTTGTCCCACAGAAACTTTTCCACCAATGCTTCAATCGGACAGCTTCGCTTTGTCTTCTCGAGGTGTCCGATATAGAAGCGAACCGCCTCCAGGAGTGATTTGCCGTAGGGTTGGAGCAATTCGCTTCCACGCTGGGCTTCTTCCCGGACGGTATCGGAGAGATTAAGCGCCCGAAGACCGAATCGTTCCATTTCCATTCGACGCGCCTGCGCATAGGCATCGGCCTCCTCTTGAGTGGCAAAGAACTTCGATTTCCGCTTGTTCTCACCGTTCCGATAAAGAACCTGCCACGGCTTGACCCGTCGCCTATCGGCGTTCTTTAATATAGAAATTGTCCGCTCTCGCACTATAGAACATTATATACAGTTGTCAATCAATGACAATAATATAGCAACCTATATATCTATATGATTGATGTTCAATGTAATTTAAGGGCCTTCTAAACCGTAGAGTGTTGGTTCGATTCCAACTGGGAGCGCTTCCAATGGATCCTTGGGTTGGCGGGAAAAATTTCTCTATTTATATTTACCCTACCGACGGAACTTGGTCGCGGGCGTGCCCTGCCTTGAAAGTCCTGCCAGCTTGCCTATGCGCGAAAGAAACAGCTTCAGGATTGGAGACATGTTCGCCTTGCGATAACCGAGAGACAGATCGATTTTCGGCGTGAAGCCGCGAAGGGGGCGGGTTGTGACCGCATGGGGGAGAAACCCCCTTGCGTAAGCGGGCAAGAGGGCCACGCCACCGGTCGAAGTAATCAAGGACATGATGCCGCCCAAGTTATCCACCTCATGGCTTGGTTTGATGGTTACACCGCTCTTTTTAAAATAGCGATCGATGGCCAGGCGCAGCGCGGGGGGGCGTCCGGAAGCACTCATCGCTGTCCCGGAAATGCTAAGGAATGTTTCGCCTGCCATTTCCTTCAATCCGATGGTGCTCTTCGCCGCAAGAGGGTGCTCTTTTGGCAGATAGACCTCAAGGGCCTCCTCGGTGAGAAGAAAATAATCAAGCCCCGGGCCACCGTCTTCCTGACGAAGAAAGGCCACATCGATCAGGCCCTGCAAAAGCCCTGCGGCGAGTTGTGGTGAATTTTGCGTGGAAATCACTGCGTGAATATGAGGCAATTCATCCCGCAGGACATTCAGGGCCTTGGGTACCCATGTGGAATCGTGGCCGATCATAAAGCCTAGCGTCAACGTGGGCTTGGCGGGACTTGCTATCTGGCGTACAGACCGCACCGCGGTCTCCGCCTGCGACAGCATCACGCGGGCATGATCCAGAAAAACTCGGCCCGCGGCGGTAAGCTCGACCCCACGAGAGTTTCTCAGGAAAAGCGGTGTGCCGACCTCATGCTCAAGGTCGCGGATCTGGCGGCTCAAGGATGGCTGGGTTGTATGCAGCTTTCCCTCGGCCGCAAGCTTGAGGCTTCCGGCCTCGGCCACCGCGATGAAGTAGCGAAGATGTCTGAGCTCCATAACGCACCTCTGCTTGAAAAGCATACCCTTTCAGCCAAGAAAGCAATTTTATTCAGGAACGCAGGAGGTAAAGTCGCCGGACGGTTGACGAGGATTTCGAATAAATTTGATACTAACCAAACACCAAAGGACTCCCCATGAGCAGCATAACCACGGAAAAACTCACCGGCAAAGTCGCCCTCGTCACCGGCGCATCACGCGGCATTGGCGCCGCAATTGCGCGTCGCCTCGCAGCTGAAGGCGCCAGCGTCGCCATTACCTACTCCAAAGGCGCAGACGCGGCCGCATCGGTGGTCAAAGCCATCGAAGGAGCCGGAGGCAAAGCACTCGCCATCCATGCCGATGCCGTCGACGCCAAAGCCGTCAAGGCTGCCGTTGAAAAGACCGTCACGACCTTCGGTCGGCTCGATGTATTGGTGAATAACGCCGGTACGGCCATTCCCAAGCCTTTTGAGGAAGCCACGCTGGAAGAACTGGACCATGTTATCAATCTCAACCTGCGCGGCGTCTTTGTCACGACGCAGGCAGCGCTGAAGCACATCGGGAATGGAGGTCGCATTATCATGATTGGCTCATGCGTGGGCGAGCGCAACATGACACCCGGTCTGGCTGCCTACGCGGCTACGAAGGGAGCCGTCAAAATGTTCACGCAGGGATTGGCACGTGAGGTTGGAAACCGAGCCATTACGGTAAACAATGTTCAACCGGGCCCCATCGACACCGATTTGAATCCGGCTGCGGGTGACTGGGCCACTCCCCAGATCGCTAATACAGCGCTTGGCCGCTACGGACATGTCGATGAAGTTGCCGCGCTAGTAGCATTCATTGCTAGTCCGGCTGCTTCGTACATCACGGGCGCAAACCTAACCGTCGACGGCGGCACAAATGCCTAAGTGGAACCGTTCCTTAGGAGCTTCCCCTCTCCTCATTGCAGATGACTTGCCGGGAAAACCTAAACCGTAGAGTGTTGGTTCGATTCCAACTGGGAGCGCTTCTCCTTCCCTTTCGATGGAATGGAATCTCAGGCACTTAGGCCGTTTTCGGGAAAAGCGGCCTCATGCTCCTATCTGTGCTGAATCGGCCCGATTCGCGTTCCAATGAACAACCGGCGACAACTGGATTCCGGCTTGAACGGGCCCCAGATTCCCTTACCAAGCCTAACCGTCGGTGGATGAAGGTGTCTTGTAGTGGTTTGAAGCACCCGGTTTGGGAGGTAGAAACCTCGTTTCCACCTTTTTCAAATTCTTCCCAAGGAATGCCTGACCTTGGGACCGAGATTTCCATCAGAGCGGAATGGAATCTGTTCCATTGAAGGAATCGGCAAGCCTGTTGTAAAAAGCTTCAGAGTCAGGGGCAGTCGCGCTTCTTACTCGTTTCAGGGATGGGGGCTTGGGTGAAAGAACCTATGGGCTTCCCCGGTTGACGAGGACGAGCACTGGATGGAGGTGGGCCCGTGTGCTGGAGCGTTCGGATGAATAAGGGAAAGTCAACCCACTTCGATGTGGCCGTGACTACCAAGAAGCTACGCCTGGATTTGTTTTACCTGCTACGCTGGCATTTCGCCTGCAGTTGGTTGCCTCATTTAAGAGAAGGTGAAACTATCGGCCGCACAAATGTCTCATTTTTTTATCGTTTCTTCCACCAGGGAGATTTTACTACCGGTCATTGACAGGAAACGAAAGCTATCCGGAGAATCGAATATAAACTTTCCTCCACCGTACATAATAATGGCCTCGTAAGTAGCCAGTTCTTTGTCATTTATGATCAAAGCTTCTTTTTTTCCTGTGTTAGTTGAAAACGTTTTTATCTTAGGATCGTAAGTAAGAACACTATCGTTTATTGAGGCTGCATAAACACACCATTTACCATCAGGGCTAAAAGCAGGACATCCTAATGCTATGCTGTCGTAAATTTTCTCTTCTTTTCCATCTACAACAACACACATTTTACTGCCCACGCGAGCTGTATAGGCCATACGTGTGCCATCAGGGCTAAAAATAGGCTTTGTCAAAAAGTCGTAAGCTTTTCCTTCTTTTTCATTTACGACGACAAACCACTTGTTGCCCAGGCAAGCTTCGTAAGCCAGCTGCGTACCGTCCGAACTAAAAGTAAGAGAGCCTTTAGCTGAAATGCCATCGTAACACTTTCCTTCTTTTCCATTGATGACAACTACCCAGCCATGATCCACCTGAGCCACATAAGCGATTCGTTTTCCATCGGGACTAAAAAGAGGATTATCTATATTTTCATAACTTTTTTCCTTTTTTCCATCTACGACAATCCAATGCTTGTCGCTTAAAAGAATTACATAAGCGATTCGCTTGCTGTTAGGACTAAAAATTAATTCTCCAACCTTATCGTAAGGGCCCTCTATTTTTCCATCTACAATAATGTAATTTTTATTCCCCTCGCGGAAGGCGTAACCCACTCGCTGACTATCTGGGCTAAAGATAAGATCTCCCACCACATCATGCGGACTTTCTTCTTTCCCATCGATAACTGCAAAGCGCTTATTTCCGATCGAAGCAATGTAAGCCATGTGCTTGCCATCTGCACTGAAAGTCAATTGTCCGACCGTATCGTATGATTTTTCCTCTTTTCCATCGATAACAACAAAAGATTGGGCGCCTATTCGCGCCAGATAAGCCATCCGCTTACCACCCGGACTAAAAATTAACCCGGCGACATCGTCATAAAGCTTATCTTCTTTTCCGTCCATCGCCACTAGACGTTTATTTCCGATCCAAGCTACGTAAGCCATGTGCTCACTATCAGAACTGAAGATGGGATAGTCCTTGGATATGCCATCGTAAGTTTTCTCTGCCTTATCATTCACAACGACCCAGTACTTATTATCCTTATGAGCGCCACATGCCACTCTCCGGCCATCCGGACTCACTTTGAGAGAGTTGAAAATCCAGGATGAACGCACCCAAGTAATAGGTAATTCAGTCGTCACCCAATTTAAGATTGGACTTACTGTGTAACCACGAGATTTAAACAAGGCTAAAACTTCTTCTTGTCCCTCATTTTGGGCAAGTGTCACAGGTGTATTACCATTATTATCCTCTCGATTAGGGTCTGCCCCCTTATCCAGTAAGATTGATACGACGCCTTTTTGTCCATTTTTGGCAGCAAGAGCCAGTGCGTCGTCATTTCCGATCTTAGTCACTGCCTTAATATCCGCACCTTTTTCAATCAGGAATGCGACCACATTGGCCTTGCCATCCCGAGCCGCCACCTGCAAAGGCGTCATTCCATTGTCATCATATATTTCTAATAGCGTTGCATCCTTTTTGAGTAATTCGGATACTTTTCCCACATCCCCACGACTCGCTGCGCCATGAATCTCTGTGGATTTTTTAACAATAGACGCAGATAAATCGTCTGGCACCGTACTTTTATTTTGAAAATCATCTCGAGCCCGAAGGGGCCAAACTAGGCAAATTAAGAATACCAAAGAGGCCATTCTTTGAAAGCCACTTAGACAGCACCTCATAGTAAATTCGGAATCATTTGTCTTACATCCATCAGTAAGTTTATTCTAAATACACTACTGAATAGATAGCGCTCAGGAGTATACCGTACTGTATACTTTCCCAGCGCGTTTGTCTATCAACAGCCTTAGTCGTTTTGGACTAAGGACTTAAGACAATGCTTGAGATGTCCTAGCGTCTATTTTTTATCTCAAACTACCTTATTCCAGTAGCGATAAAAATGCCATCATCCGTCATTATCGTCGCTTTTCCCATTTGAACATACATATGATGGCCATGATAAATGAAGTAAAAATTCCTACTACACAAGAGATTGGCAAGGAAGCATCTAATATATACCGCATGCGCCGCGTTGCCCGTGAGGGTCTTGAGGTAGTTGCCTGTGCCGGTGGGAATGGAGGCTGTCGTGGTGAAGAGGGCGAGCAGCAGGAGGAAGGGCGGAGAGGTGCTAGGAGGCGGGTGAGGCGTTTGGCTGTTCCGTTGGGAGGCGGGTTTGGCTGCCATGGATTGCTTTAAAGCCGGGAGGCTGTTTCTGCGTTTGGCTTTTCTTGGCAACTCGGTGGCTAGGGTTGGTGCGTGGAGTTCGCCATACGTTCCCGAAGCACTCTCACAAATTCTTCTGAATTTTTAGGAGTAATCGCAATATATTTCCTTTTGCTAGTCTCAATCAGCACGAGATTCCACGCTAAGCCACTCGGCATGCCGAGCATTGGCGGCCTAAAAAGATCGCAAGCAGCAAGGAAAGCCGAAAAGAAATTAGCTTTTTTCACACTAATAATGTCTTCATATTTGATCACCTTGGAACCATAAATACTTGAGATAAGAAGATTCGAATCTTCAAATTGATAGTGTGTCATTTGGATTTATTATTAGGGCTGTCCGACAGGCACAGAAGGTGAGTGTGGTGTGGAAATAATAGGTAAAGTGGGAGTTACTACTGTGGTGGTTGGATATGAACTAACCGATAATCCTTCGCCTTTACCTGTAGTCACTGAAACTACCCAAATGGGTTTACCATCCGCATTAGTCCCCCAAGAAAAAGATACACTCATCCACGGCGTATTTATATTAAATTGGTTAAATGGTCCCTTGAGATCACAAACAGTATTTGCATTAGAAACAAATGATCCTGTCCCCACGCCAGCAGAGGCGCCTAGCACCCAAGGCCTTTGGGTTGTTGCCGGAGGGTACACAGCACTAGCAAGAGGATTGCCAACAAATGCACCTCCGGCTGCAAATGCTCCCCCGGTAACGGCTCCATTCGAATCCACAAATGCTCCAAAGCCTGCTGAGCCGGTTACTCCTCCTCCGGTCACAACGCCCCCTTCAGCTGAGGCAGCAACGATTCTTCCCGCAGCCCATAATCCAGATGGATCGTTTTCGTTGATAGGCTCATTTTGAGCGTAGCCATAGAGATTCATTCCACCTTTCTCTGCGATGGGATCTCTCGACAGCCACCTTCCCGTGTTGGCGTCGTAGGCACGGAACTTGGTCAGGTACAAGCCGCTGGTCGAATGAGCGTAGTACCCAGCGTACTGGAACGTGCTATCAGGAGTTCCTGACACCTTGGTCGTCTTACCATAAGGATCGTAGCTGTATCTGGCGGCGATGTTGCCGGAGGCATCCATTAGTTCTCGGACGCTGCCCAATTGATCGCGGGTATAGTAGTAGGCAGTGCCGGATTGCTGTTCGCCCTGAGGGAAGAAGCGTTTCTGCACGGAATTGCCGCTATTGCGTTCCTCGGCGATCCGGGAACCGACCCATAGGTAGTTTTTAGTGCTGGTGAAGGTGCCGCTGCTTACGGCGGTGCCGGTTCTTTCGGCTACCTGCACGCGTCGGTCTAATCCATCGTAGGTGAACTCGGTGTGGGTGTTGAAGGCGGGGCTGGCAGTTCCGTAGATGATGGCAGTGAGCCGATTGCGGGCGTCCCACTTGTAGGTGTTTCCGTTTTCGTCCGTAAGAACGTTGCCGTTGGCGTCGTAGATCAGCCCGGATGCGCCGCCTGAAGGCGTGTAGGTGTATTTGTTGGTGCGTTGATTGCCGCTGGTGTCCAGTGCGGTGACGCTAACGGTGTTGGTCGTACCGCCGAAGAGGGGCATGGTGGCGCTGAAGCTACTTGTGCCGGTGACACTGGCGCTGATGCCGTTGGCGAGGATGGTGATGTCGGATAGTTTGCTCACCGTACCTGCCACGGTTGTATTCACGGCGGTGCCATAAAGCGTCAATTGATTGAGGTTGTTGAAGGAGCCCAGTGTGGAGCCGCCGGGAGTCGTTTCCTTCAGCCGATTTCCTGCTTTGTCGTAGGTGTAGGCGTTGGTGGAGGTGCCGCCGACGGTGTGGCCGGTGAGCTGGTCGACGGCGTCGTAGCCGTAGGCGTGGGTGTTGGTGACGACGGCGGTGCCGGTGACGGCTTCGGTGAGGCTCGCGATGGTGCCGACGCCGTTGTAGGTGAAGTCGAACTTGGAAAGGTTTGTTGAGCTGCCGGTCTTGTTGAGGATTTCCTGCAGTCGCAAATCCCCCGCGGCGTTGTAGTAGGCGAAGGTCTGGGTGAGGACGGGCGAGGTCGGTGCGGTGATGCCTGCGAGGCGTCCGCTGGCGTCGACGTAGCTGTAGCTGAAGGCGCCCAGCGCGTTGCTGACGCCGCTGATGCGCCCGAGCGAATCATAAGTCGTTGTGGCCCCGGTGCCGTCAGCCAACGTCCGCAGCAAAATGCCTTTGATCAGGAACTGCACGTTAGGTTGATTTTAGCTGGGAGTCGCGATGGGCGGCAAGGCATTCTAAGGCTGACATAGCAGCAATGGTCGCAGTCATGACCGAGGGCGATCCGGGTGTTGAGAGTGAAAGAGGCTTCTACAACACCCCTGGTTAACCGGGACAGCGGTACGAGGTGGGCATGCCGTTTGGCTGTTCAGTTTGATGTAGGCGAGCTTAACTCCCTTGGGGAAGGTTCGTAGCCGAGAAGCCATTTTTCGCGTTTATTTTTTATTGGCAACTTGGGTGCTATGGTTGGCGTGTGGAGTTCACTTATTGGCAACTCGGGTGCTATGGTTGGCGTGTGGAGTTCACTTTGATGTAGGCGAGCTTAACTCCCTTGGGGAAGGTTCGTAGCCGAGAAGCCATTTTTCGCGTTTATTTTTTATTGGCAACTTGGGTGCTATGGTTGGCGTGTGGAGTTCACTTTGGGATTCACTATCCAAGAAATTCCACCATTTGGCTTGGATGAATCGGGCCATTTATTTTCTAATTCTGGATGACGATGACGAAATTCCTGAAGTTTATCGGCATCCCATATAACAGGGGTTACGCCTTCGGCAAGAAGAAGTGAATTGGCTCGATAAAAATAAGCTAGGTATACTTTATTGTTATATATTATATATTCTGGGTATCTTTGCGGCAATTGAATATATTCTCTAATTGAAGACTCATTATCATTTTTTTCAGCGAGACGGTAAACAGTTGATTTATCAAAGATTGGAACGAATAAACAAAAAAATGCTGCTAGCAATAATAAAAATATAATTAATAACGAATTAACAATCAATGTACGTGACGTTGGCCGCCTGATTTTCATAACAAATAACAGTAAAGATGCTGATTTTTCTATTTAGCAGTTGTTGTTACAGTAGTGCTTGTCGTTAAGCCAGTTGTGGTACTAGGATTCAAAACTTCACCAGATGTGAGCGAACCAGTCGCTCTCCCGGGAGTTGGCGGCGGAGCTGACGGCGTTGCAAGCGGACCTAACACTTTCGTTATGCTTGTATAACCTGTTTGCGCAAAAGTCCGGCAATTACTATTCGGTCCGTAGGAAGCTCGTTGCATTAATAATGAATCTAGATACTGCTTGATTGCGGCATCAGTTTGAGGGCTTGTTTTAGAATACATACACTTAGCTATAGCTCCTCCTGGAGCATCCGAAGGATTATCAGTAGTTATTGCGCCATCAGTAGGCGATGGAATGATGCTTGCGAGGGCAAACTCATAGGCCGAATAATTTCCATTTGGATTTCCGACTGCTAGCCTCTGATGAATATATGGCTTGCCCGGGACTGCTTCCTCGACCCATATATCTAAACCCAAAGGATCATTATTAGTAATCGGATTGTTGAAAGCGAAAGAATAGAGGGTTGAGTCTTCTCCTTCGCCCAAAGGATCTCTGGATAACCATCTTCCCACATCCGCATCATAAATACGATATAGAGATAGATTAAGTCGGCTCGTGGAATGAGCAAAATACCCTGCATACTGGAACGTGGCATCCGGCGTGCCGGATACTTTAGTCGTCTTTCCATAGGGATCGTAGCTGTAACGAGCCTGGATTGCACCAGAGGCATCCACAAATTCTCGGACGCTGCCGAGGTAATCACAGGTATAATAGTAGGGCGTACCGGATTGCCGTTCGCCTTGGAGAAAGAATCGTTTTTGCACAGTATTACCGCTGTTACGTTCTTCCGCTATTTCGCTACCAACCCACAGGTAATTCTTGGTGCTGGTATAGGTGCCGCTACCGACGGCGGTGCCGGTGCGTTCGGCGATTTGGGTGCGGCGGTCCAAGCCATCGTAGGTGAACTCGGTGTGGGTGTTGAAGGCGGGGCTGGCAGTTCCGTAGATGATGGCGGTCAGACGGTTGCGGGCATCCCACTTGTAGGTGTTGCCTTTTTCGTCGGTGATGACGTTGCCGTTGGCATCATAAATAAGCCCGGATGCGCCGCCTGACGGAGTATAGGTGTATTTGTTGGTGCGTTGATTGCCGCTGGTGTCCAGTGCGGTTACGCTAACAGTGTTGGTCGTGCCGCCGAAGAGGGGCATGGTGGCGCTGAAGCTACTTGTGCCGGTGACACTGGCGCTGATGCCGTTGGCGAGGATGGTGATGTCGGATAGTTTGCTCACCGTACCTGCCACGGTCG
>Ga0105237_10001981_pt1 | contig 26059 bp, 19 predicted proteins | sample KBSC24metaG_FD_81520 | JGI IMG/M metagenome (GOLD analysis project Ga0105237, IMG submission 81520) | Corn rhizosphere microbial communities from Kellogg Biological Station, Michigan, USA - KBS C2-4 metaG | ecosystem: Host-associated > Plants > Roots > Rhizosphere > Soil | place: Michigan, USA...
ACACTTATTTAAGTCAGCCAGGCATTCGATCAACGAACTCTTATCTGAGCTTGTGTACGCTTAGAATCTGACCCTCTCCTGCTATTTCCTGCTATAATTGATTGAAACTACTTCAACTATGTAGAAGTTCCAATCCCGGTATGTTCGTATTCCCTCTTTCTGCGGAATAACGCGCCATATCTCAACTCGTTCATCTGGTTTTTAAAATTTGTTATTCAAAAAACAAGTAGAAAAAATTATCGATCGGAACATCTTCTGATAAAACTAAATACGGATGTGTTGAAAAACACAAACAACATGTTTTGAAATGAATAAAATACAGTTTAATATAAACCGCAACCCTTTCGTTGTGCTCGCGGGTATGTTATTTTTATCGTTGAGCGTTCATGCGCAAAACGGTAAACCTAAACCCAAATCGTACCCTGTTCCGGATAATATCCCGGACACCAATAAAGTTGGCTTTCCTGTTATGCTCAATGCTGCAAACCCTGGCAACAGCAGTGATCAGTATATGACACTCAAGCAGTGTATCGACTACGCTTTGATCCATCAGCCGGCATTAAATAAATCGCTGATAAACGTCGACATAGCCAAAACAACCAATGCTATTAATTTATCGGCATGGTTACCCCAGGCCAATGCAAACGGCAATTTGATCCATTATATACAGCAATCCAACGCCAATATATCAACCGGTGTAGGTACCGGTGGTACCAGTACAGGCAGTACGGGTACCGGCTCAACCACTAATGTTCGGTCGAGCTATTCCAATACCTTTATTCCTGAACTGGCCGTTACACAGGCCATAGTAAGTCCTAATTTATTGTATGCCGCTAAAACCGCGCCCTTACTGGTTAAACAAGCCCAGGAAGTAACCGATAGCACCAAAATATTCCTGGTTTCGGCGGTGAGTAAATCATTCTATAATGTGTTACTTACGCTACAGCAGATCAATGTTTTAAAGGAGGATACAACCCGCCTGGGTAAAAACCTACGGGATACTTATCATCAATACAAAGGAGGGATTGTAGACGAAACAGATTATCTGCAGGCTACAATCACCCTCAACAATTCCAGGGCACAGCTTAAACAGGCCAATGAAAATATTGTCCCTCAATACGCTGCCTTGAAACAATTGATGGGTTATGAGCCGGATAAGGATTTCAATGTAAGTATCGATACAGCGCAAATGATGAGCGACATCCAGATTGATACCACAAGGCAATTACAATATGAAAAACGGATAGAGTATCAACAGATCAAAACACGGAAAGACCTGCAGCTTCAGCTAAGCAGCTATTACAGGTACCAGTTTTTGCCTACAGTATCCGGATTTTTTAACTACAGTGCGCAATTCGCGAACAATAATTTTCCGGATCTCTTATCCAAAGCCTATCCAAGTTCGTTGGTGGGTCTATCGGTCAGCATACCCATATTACCGGTTTTGCCCGTCTGCACAATTTGCACAAATCGCATTTGCAGGAACAGCTGATCGGTTGGGACGAAGCAGATCTGAAGCTGCAATTACATAAAGAGTATGCCACCGGATTGGCCGACTACAGAAGCAACCTTTATAATTTTAATGTTCAGCAGAAAAATGTGGCCATGGCCAAACGGGTATACTTTGTGGTCGATCTTCAATATAAACAAGGCATTGTGGCTTACTTGAATGTGATAACCGCCGAATCGAATCTAATTACCGCAGAAATCAATTACACCAACGCGCTGTTCCAGTTGCTTTCGAGCAAAATTGACCTGGAAAAAGCAATGGGAGATATCACTTATTAATATAAAAAACCAACTCCATGAAAAGAGTATTTTTAAATGCCATTTTTATAAGCCTTATTATTCTGGCAGCGTGCAATAAAAAGCAACCACCCGTTAATTCTGAAGTTCCTGTTAACCTATTTAAGGTTAAGGAAAAACATGTGTTGTATTATGATCAATACCCTTCAACCACAGCCGCGCTTAGCCAGGTTACACTGCTTCCGCAGGTTCAGGGAGCGGTAACAGGTATATTTTTCACAGAAGGTACCCATGTAAAAAAAGGTCAGAAATTATATGAAATTGACAAACGCATATACCAGGACAGCTATGATGCCGCGGTAGCAAACCGCAAAGTAACCGAAGGTACATTGGTACAATCGCAACAGGATGCCGACCGTTATGAGTATTTAAATAAATACAATGCCGTTGCCAAACAGCTTTACGATCACGCTGTAATTACGTTGCAAAACGCGCAGAGCCAGGTTAAATCGGCAGATCAGGCGGTAAAAACGGCCCGCACAAATTTAAACTATGCTACGGTGTATGCTCCTTTTGACGGCACTATAGGTTTTAGTCAGGTAAAACTGGGGAATGTGGTTACCAGTGGATCTACTATACTGAATACGATATCGACCGATGATCCTATGGCTGTTGATTTTGTGATCAATGAAAAACAGCTGCCCCGTTTTGAACTGCTGCAGCAAAACAAACATCAAACCACCGATTCGCTTTTCACCATTTTACTGGCCGATAACTCACTTTACCCAATAAACGGAAAAATTTCTGTGATCGACCGCGCGGTTAATTCGCAAACAGGTTCTATTACCATTAGGCTTGTGTTCCCAAATCCCAAGGGTATGCTCAGAGTTGGTATGAGCTGCGTGGTGCGGGTTCATAACCAGGAGAAAGGTCCGCAGTTGTTAGTTCCCGGCAAAGCGGTGGTTGAGCAAATGGGCGAGTACTTTGTATATACCGCAAAAGACAGCTTGATGAATAATCCTAAAGCTGGTGCCGACTCCGCTATAAAAAAGGTAAAGAAACTGGTAGCTGTACAGAAAAAAGTTCAGGTTGGTCAAACTATAGGGCCTAACATGATCATTAAAAGCGGTATAAACAGCGGAGAACGGATTGTGGTTGATGGTGTGCAGCTATTACATGATGGCTCACGGATCACAACGGCTAATAAGGTTGGGCCATCAGCCGGTGGCAGAAGCGGACGCTAACAGCGTGGCCAAAAAACACGATCTGAAATTTTTAGACAAAGTATTGTATGATTGCTAATACCTTCATTAAAAGACCTGTAACTGCTATAGTTATATCCATTGTACTGATCATTACCGGTACAGTGAGTATACTGCTTTTACCGATAGACCAATATCCGGATATTACGCCGCCTATTGTACAGGTGAACGGTCAGTTTACCGGTGCCGATGCGCAAACCGTCGAACAAACCGTGGCCACCCCTATTGAAGAACAGGTAAACGGAACTCCAGGCATGGAATATATGCAAAGTAATAACACCAATAACGGGCAAATGAGCATGAATGTGACCTTTAAAATGGGAACAGACATTGACGTTGCCGCGCTTGATGTTCAAAACAGGGTAAGTATTGCTACCCCACTTTTACCAGCCGTAGTAAGCCGTCTTGGACTTACCGTGCGAGCAGTTAACCCCAGCATGCTGATGATGGTGGCTATTTATGCCCCGAAAGGCACGCATAACATTACCTTTCTGGATAACTATACCAATATTTTTATACAGGATGCGCTACTGCGTGTACCCGGTGTAGGCAGTATTAACCGTTTTACGGATGATTTCAGTATGCGGATCTGGATGAATCCGGATAAGATGGCCGCCTATAGCCTAACTCCGCAAGATGTGATCAACGCCCTTAACGCGCAAAACGTTCAGGTAGCCGCTGGTACTGCCGGTGTGCCTCCACAGGCATCAAGCCAGACTTATGAGTTAGGTATCCTGGTTAATGGACGATTAAGCAAAGTATCAGAATTTGAAAAAGTTATTGTAAAAACAGTACCCGCAACGGGCCAATTGGTTTACCTGAAAGATGTTGCCCGGGTTGAATTGGGCAAATTTACTTTTTCAAGTAATTCCTTTGTCGATGGGCATAAAGCATCCTATCTGCAGATTTATCAGGCGCCAGGTAGCAATGCGTTGGAAACTGCCAATGGTGTATATGCAGCCCTGGCCAAATTAAAAACCAATTTTCCGTCTGATGTAGAATACCGGGTACCGTTTGAATCGGTAACCGTAGTTAAGGTTTCTATGGAAGATGTGGTGGGCACGCTGTTAAAAACACTGGCGTTGGTTGCTGTTGTGGTATTCCTATTCCTGCAAAACTGGCGATCTACGCTGATCCCCGTATTGGCTATCCCGGTATCTATTTTTGGTACATTCTGCTTTTTTATCCCCTTAGGCTTTACCATTAATACCTTAACCATGTTCGGTTTTGTGCTGGCCATAGGTATTGTGGTGGATGACGCCATTATCGTGGTAGAGGCTGTACAACACTATATCGATCATGATGGCATGTCGGCCAAGGAAGCTACCTACCAGGCTATGAAGGACATTTCGGCACCGGTAATCGCCATCGCCTTGATCTTGGCGGCGGTGTTTGTTCCGGTAGGCTTTATCCCGGGTATTGTGGGCCGTTTATACCAGCAATTTGCAATTACCATCGCCATATCGGTGATCATATCGGCATTTATAGCGCTTTCGTTAACGCCAGCCTTGTGTACCCTATTATTAAAACCATCGCATATTGATAAAGAAGCAAAAGGTATCAATAAATGGTTCTTTAAGTTTAACAGTTGGTTTGACCGGGTAACGGCCAGTTATACCGAAGGTGTGCGAAAGAGTATCAAAGCATCGCGTTTTGTGGTGATCATTTTGGTATGTATTTGTGTTGGGACTTACTTTATGTTTCAGCATAAACCATCAGGCTTTATTCCCTCTGAGGATGATGGAAACCTGTATGTGACCTTTCAGCTACCACCGGCATCTTCTACAGCAGCCTCCGTTGATGTGATGTCGAAACTCATGAAAGTGATCGGGTCAACACCCGGTGTAGCACATTATGCAGCGCTATCAGGCCTCAACGTGGTGACCAACGCCAGCAACTCCAACAACGGCACCATTTATTGCCAGCTTGCTCCCTGGGATGAGCGTAGTAAAGCCAGCGAACAGGTACCCGGAATTATTGGCGAGTTGCAAAAACGCATTGCTGATGCCGGTATAAGAGATGCCAACGTAGAAGTGATCCAACCATCACCCTTACCTGGTATTGGTACAACGGTAGGCTTCAGTCTCCAGATAGAACAGCGTAACACCAGTGATAATTTGCAGGATTTTGAAAAAGTGGTGAACAACTTTGTTAAGGAAGCCAATAAAAATCCGGTCATCAGCAAAGCCTTCAGCTTTTATACTGCCCATACCCCTAATTATAGTTTAACGGTTGATCGGGAGAAATGCGAAAAATTGGGTGTAAATGTGGCTGATGTATTTACCACTATCCAGGCTTATATGGGTAGCCTCTATATCAATGACTTTACTACCTATAACCGCACATTCCACGTGGTGGTACAGGCAGATACCGCCTTTAGAAAAGTGGTAGGCAATATGGATAAGTACTATGTGCGTAACCAGGCAGGTGACATGGTTCCGCTGGGTACGCTCATCAGCTATAAGCCTGTTGACGCGCCACCGCTGATATCGCACTTCAACATCTTCCGTACTGCGGAGGTTGACGGATCTTCGGCCCCCGGACACAGTAGCGGCGAAGCCATTGCAGCTATGCAGGACCTGGCCAAACGAATTTTACCGCAAGGTTATGAATACGAATTTTCGGGTTTGAGTTATGAGGAAATAAAGGCGGGTTCAACCACCATTTATATATTCCTCTTTTCTATCACCTTCGTATTCCTGTTTCTGGCGGCATTGTATGAAAGTTGGTCGGTTCCTTTTTCGGTGCTGCTGGCTGTACCTGTAGGCGCTATGGGAGCTATTCTCGCTTTGATCCTGGTGCCGAGTTTGACCAATAACGTATATGCTCAAATTGGTCTCATCACCCTCATCGGTCTCGCGGCTAAAAACGCGATCCTGATCGTGGAGTTTGCCAAAGTAAGGGTGGATATGGGCGAAGAATTGATCAAATCAACATTGGAAGCTGTGAGCCTTCGTTTACGACCTATCATCATGACTTCACTTGCCTTTGTTTTGGGCGTATTGCCTTTGGTATTGGCAACAGGTGCCGGCGCGGTAGCACGAAGGACTATCGGTTTTACCGTTTTAGGCGGGATGATAGCGGCTTCAACGCTGGCCATATTTATTGTGCCTGTATTGTTTGTGCTGATAACGCGCTTTTCTTACGGTAAAGAAAAACTGGAATACCTGCAATCACATAAAGAAAACCTGCGGGAAAAAGCAAGAAAAGTTGAAGCTCAGAACATTGATCCGGAATTGGAATATGAGATTGAAAAATCCCGTGAATTACATAAAAGCTAACAAGGATGGTTTCAAATACATTTATAAAAAGGCCGGTAACCGCAATTGTTATTTCATTAGTTTTAATGATTGCGGGACTGATCTGCCTGTTCAACCTTGCGGTTGATCAATATCCCAATATATCGCCACCAAGCGTATCAGTAAATGGATCGTATACCGGTGCCGATGCTCAAACAGTTGAACAAAATTTAGCTACACCTATCGAAGAACAGGTAAACGGTACGCCCGGTATGGAATACATGACCAGTACCAATACCAACAGCGGTAGCATGGGCATACGGGTTACCTTTAAGATAGGTACCAACGTACATATCGCGGCGCTTAACGTTCAAAACAGGGTTGGTATTGCCGCCCCCTTATTACCCTCGGTAGTAAGTAAACTGGGACTGACCGTACGTGCCAGTAACCCCGATCAATTGATGTTGGTTGCAATTTACTCGCCTAAAAAAACCCACAACATTACCTTCCTGGATAACTATACCAATACGTTTATTCAGGATGCCATACTCCGTGTTCCTGGTGTGGGCGATGTTAGTGCACGTACTGATAATTTTAGTATGCGGATCTGGATGAATCCGGATAAAATGGCATCTTACAGTTTAACGCCAGCGGATGTTACGGCAGCGCTGGATGCGCAAAATGTTTATGTTGCCGCAGGCTCAGTTGGCGCCCCGCCACAACAATCGTCACAAACTTTTGAGACAGGTATTTTGGTGAACGGAATGCTGAATAAAGTTTCGGACTATGAAAAGATTGTGGTGAAGAGCATCCCAGGAACCGGTCAATTGGTTTATCTGAAAGATGTGGCCAGGGTTGAACTGGGCAAATTCACATTCTCCAGCAACGCGTTTGTGGATGGAAACCGGGCATCAACCATACAGGTATATCAATCGCCGGGAAGTAACGCGCTGCAAACCGCCGAAAATGTTTACGCGGCGCTTGCCAAACTAAAAAAATCCTTCCCCAAAGATGTGGATTATGTGGTTCCCTTTGAATCGATAACCATCATTAAGGTATCTATGCAGGAGGTAATAGGAACTTTGGTTAAAGCATTGGCTTTAGTGGCTATTGTGGTATTCCTGTTCCTTCAAAACTGGCGTTCAACGCTGATCCCAATACTGGCCATCCCGGTGTCTATTCTGGCAACTTTTATATTTTTTATACCGCTGGGATTTACCATCAATACATTAACCATGTTCGGTTTTGTGCTGGCTATTGGTATTGTGGTAGATGATGCCATTATTGTGGTAGAGGCGGTACAACATTATATAGATGAAAAGGGCTTGTCACCAAAGGAAGCTACCTACCAGGCCATGAAGGAGATCGCGGCTCCGGTGATCGCCATAGCATTGATCCTGGCATCAGTATTTGTACCGGTAGGCTTTATTCCGGGTATTGTAGGTCGTTTGTATCAGCAGTTTGCTATTACCATAGCCATATCGGTTATGCTTTCGGCTTTTGTGGCCTTATCATTAACACCGGCGCTTTGTACCTTGCTCTTAAGACCAACTCCTCCGGTAACAGCAAAATCAAACTGGCTCACCAAGTTCTTTGATCGCTTTAACCATGTGTTTGAAAAAGCAACCCTCAAATATACCAATGGCGTTCACCGCAGTATTAAAGGGGCCCGGTATATTGTGATCATACTGGTGTGCATTTGCGCGGGCACTTATATCATGTTCAGGCTTAAACCATCAGGGTTTGTGCCAGCAGAGGATGGCGGACGTTTATATGTGACCTATCAACTGCCCGAGGCATCGTCAACTATTCAATCCGTTAATGTAATGGAGAAGCTGATGAAAATAGTAGCATCAACGCCCGGCATATTGCATTATACGGCCATATCTGGTTTTAACATACTTAATGGTGGGGCCAACTCCAACAATGGATCAATGTTTTGTATGCTTACCCCCTGGGATGATCGCACCACCCCGAATACGCGGGTACCCGGGCTGATGAATGTGATCAAACAAAAGATCGCCAAGGCGGGTATCAAGAACGCCAATGTGGTGGTCGCTCAACCTCCGCCCATCAGAGGTATAGGCCAAGCGGCCGGCTTTAGCATGCAGATCGAACAGGGAAATACCACTGATGATATTTATGCTTTTGAAAAAGTGGTTAAAAAGTTTGTGGCAGCAGCAAAGGCCAATCCCGCCACTGCAGGTGCATATAGCTATTTTTCGGCACATACGCCAAGTTATGAGCTTAATGTCGACCGTGAAAAGTGCGAAAAGCTGGGCATTAATATCTCGGATGTTTTTTCAACCATGCAGGCCTATATGGGAAGCTTGTTTGTCAATAACTTCACCTTATACAATCGCACCTACCACGTAGTTGTACAAGCGGATACTGCTTACCGCGCCCTCATATCCAACATGAACAAGTATTATGTACATAATTCTGTTGGACAAATGTTGCCTTTAAGTACAGTGATCAGTTACAAACCTATAGTAGCAGCCCCGCTTATAACACACTTTAATATCTTCCGCTCGGCCGAAGTTGATGGTTCAATACCAACAGGCTATAGCAGTGGCCAGGCTATCGAAGCATTAAAAGAATTGGCAGCAAAAACATTACCACGTGGCTATACTTATGAATTTTCTGGGTTAAGTTATGAGGAGATCAAAGCGGGCTCAACCACGGTGTATATCTTCCTCTTTTCCATCGTTTTTGTGTTTCTGTTCCTGGCTGCGTTATACGAAAGCTGGTCGGTACCTTTTTCGGTCATGCTGGCGGTTCCTATCAGCGCCTTTGGTGCTATCCTGGCGCTTACTGTTGTGCCTACGATCACCAACAATGTATATGCACAAATAGGATTGATAACCTTAATAGGCCTCTCGGCAAAAAACGCGATCCTGATTGTGGAATTTGCCAAAATAAGGGTCGACCGGGGAGAGGAATTAATCAAATCGACACTTGAAGCCGTACGCTTACGCCTGCGCCCCATCATCATGACCTCTTTAGCGTTTATTTTGGGCGTATTGCCACTTGTTTTGGCAACAGGGGCCGGTGCCGAGTCAAGGAATACCATAGGGGTTACCGTTTTAGGGGGGATGATCGCGTCGTCAACCATTTCCATATTTATTGTACCGGTGCTCTTTGTATTATTTACCCGTTTCTCTTACGGCAAAAAACAACTGGCCTATTTGCAGGAACATCACGAAGAATTAATGGAAAAGGCCCGCAAAGTAGAGGCCCAGAATATCGACCCCGAACTGGAATATGATATTGCCGAAGCTAATGCCAAACACAACGCCGACAAACAAACAGCAAATGAAAATAACAAATAGCGTAGCGATCTATGAAACACACACAGCTGATATCAGAAAATTTAAGACTGATCAATTATTTATACAATAAGAACCTCGCCAAGGAGTTATCGTCAATTAAGATAAATCATCATTTTGAGGTGTTGTTGATCTTGGCCAGACAAAAAGGGCCGATCACACAGAATAAATTAGCCGAATTATTGCATGTTGATAAATCGAGGGTGGTGAGTATTGTTTTTTCACTGGAGCAAAGAAAGATGCTGATCGTGAAAACAAACCCAGCCGACAGGCGTCAGCATTATATCTCTTTATCTCCACATGCCTTAGTGTCCATTCCGTTTATCGAAACAAAAATAAGACAGGTAAATGAATTGGCTAACACAGGTATTAGCGAAGAAAAATTAGATACTTTTTTTGAAGTAGCTGAAGCGATAATGCAAAATCTGACAAAAAACGGGCATTGAGCATTACAATGGTTTTTATAAAAGTATAATATTTCCTGGTTTACAGTCAGGGTGATCTGCTGTTAAATGTGTCATGGTGCTAAATATCTACCATGAAATATTTAACAACAGATTTAAAATTCTACAAAAAGAGCTTATTGCTTCTGTCTTTAATAAGCTCCTTCCTGTTTATTGAACATGCAACATTACGGGCACAAGGCCTGTACGTCCCACGCGACCTGAAACAAGCTTTCAAAAATAAAACCAGGTCGGCAGATGGTAAGCCCGGGAAAAATTACTGGCAAAATCACGGCAGCTATAACATTACCTTAACCATATTACCTCCCAACAGAACTATCCAGGGCACCGAGCAGATCATCTACAGCAATAACAGCCCCGATACCTTGAAGGAGCTGAACATGAAACTGATCATGAACATACACAAGCCAGGTGCTGCCCGCTTTGCCAATGCCCAACCCAACTATTTAAGCCAGGGTGTTCAGATTGATAGTTTTTTAATAGAGGGTCGGTCTGTAACGGTCAATAATCAGGATGCTACGACTAATCAGGCCATTACCCTACCCCAACCGCTATTGCCGCATCAATCTGTAAAATTGGATATTACCTGGCATTTTGAACTGGCTTTAGGAGCTGGTCGTGAAGGTGTCATCGATTCAACCTCTTTTTATTTAGGCTATTTTTATCCGAGAGTGGCCGTTTATGACGATTATAATGGCTGGGACAAGCTCCCTTTCTTAGACGTTCAGGAATTTTACAACGACTTTAATGATTATACCCTGCAGGTTAAAGCCCCATCTGATTTTTTAGTATGGGCAACCGGAACCTTACAAAACCCAAAAGAGGTATTACAACCGGAGTATGCCAAACGTTTGGAACGCTCTATGAACAGCGACTCCACCATACACATAGTCACTTCAGCCGATCTTACTCAAAAGAACATTACTGTAAAAAACAAGCTCAACACCTGGATCTGGAAAGCGGATGATATCAGCGACATAGCTGTGGGCGTAAGCGATCATTATGTTTGGGACGCGGCGAGTGTAGTGGTTGATCATTCAACCCGCAGAAGAGCAAGTATACAGGCAGCTTACCTGGATAGTGCCGCCGACTTTCACTCGGCAGTTAAATTTGGGCAATATGCATTAAACTGGTTTTCGAACAATTTACCGGGTGTACCCTATCCATATCCCAAAATGACCGTTTTTCAGGGTTATGCAGATATGGAATACCCTATGATGGTTAACGCCAGTCACAAAGACGACCTGAGCTTTGCTCAACTCTTACTGGATCATGAAATTTCACATACCTGGTTCCCATTTTATATGGGTACTAATGAAAGTCGCTACGGATTTATGGATGAAGGATGGGCTGCAACCTTTGAACGGCTCATAGGGGCCACAGAAATAGGCCAGGAAAATACTGATGCCCTATGGACAGAGCTGAGGGTGAAACCATGGATAAGTGATCCATCTGCCCCGGAAGATCTGCCTATCATTACACCTTCGGGCGAGTTAAGAGATGGCCTCTCCAATAATGAATATGGTAAACCCGCATTAAGCCATTTCGCTTTGAAAGATCTACTGGGCGATGAACTGTTTAAAAAATCATTGAAGGGTTATATGGACAATTGGCATGGTAAACATCCGGTTCCATGGGATTATTTTAATTCTATGAGTGATAAATCTGGTCGAAACCTGAATTGGTTCTTCAACAATTGGTTTTTCAGTAATAGTTATATCGATCTGTCACTGCAAAAAGTAAATAAAACTAAAGACGGCTATTCCATCACCATTAAAAATACCGGTGGGTTTTATATTCCCTTTGATGTTAAAATTACTTGCCTGGATGGAACCTGCAAGATCATTCACCAAACACCCGCTATATGGGAGCAAAACCCACAACTTATTTGTTTTATTTTTAAAACAGACAGGGTCGTAAAAGCTGTTGAAATAAATACAGGGGTGTTTTTGGATGCAAATACTTTGGATAATACCTATGTGGTTAAATGACATGGAGGGTGCCTACAGTTCTCCACGGGTCCCTCGCAGAGGTCCCAAAGATGGTTTACAGTGTAAACCCACAAAATGACACAAATAAAAATTAAATAATTGATTATCAATTAAATATATAAATACTAACCATAAAAAGTGTAAACCATGTAAACCCACTTTTGTCCACTCGGAGCCTTATACAATCTGTCGCAAACAGCCCTTAATTTGTCGTTTCTACCCATTTGCTCATTTTTTGTGTGCATTACCTTTGTATCATACACTAATGATCATGAGCATCAACAATAAAGCGGCCATTACCGCGGAAGTAGAAATAAACGCCCCGATTGAAATAGTTTGGGACCGGTGGACTAAACCGGAGCATATTATACAATGGAATAACCCATCTGATGAGTGGCGCAATTCTAAAGTAGAGAATGATTTGCAGGCAGGTGGAAAATTTCTTTTTGCTATGGAATTAAAAGATGGAAGTTCTCGTTTTGATTTTAAGGGCACTTATGATGAGGTCAGAATCCATCAATTGATCTCTTATACGCTGGAAGATGGCCGTAAATCAACAATAACTTTTACCACAGATCACGGAGTAAGATTAACTGAAACTTTTGAACCCGAAAGCACCCTCCCCTTTGATATGCAAAAAAATTTTTGCCAGGCTGTATTAGATGGATTTAAAAAATATGCGGAATCTGAAATTTAGCGTTTGATAATTTTCGGGGCATAGGCAAACCATCAGCTCATTTTCCTGTACTATACTAAAACTGCTCAAGGCATGGAAAACCGAGCACCTTCTTATTGGCTTACCCGTTTTATGATACTGCGCCTGCTGGGGATGGTTTACGCGGTAGCGTTCCTGGTCGCCATCAACCAGCTCGTTCCCTTGATCGGGTCTAAGGGCTTGCTTCCGGCGGACCTCTACCTGAAGCAGGTAAGTACGGCCCTCGGTTCGGCCGGTGCTGGTTTTATACGTCTGCCCTCCCTGTTTTGGTTCTGGCATTCAGATATGGCTCTGCTAACGGTAGCCTGGACGGGCTTTATCCTCTCGCTCATTGTGGTGGCGGGCTATGCCAATGCGCCTTTGCTGGGCGTTTTATGGTTCTTATACCTGAGCATCGTTCACATAGGGCAGGACTGGTATGGCTACGGCTGGGAAATCCAGCTGACGGAAACCGGCTTTCTGGCGATTTTTATTTGCCCACTGTGGGATTTGCGTCCCTTCCCTAAACGGCCCCCACCCCTGTTCATTATTATTTTATTCCGGTGGTTGATCTTCCGTATCATGTTTGGTGCCGGGTTGATCAAGTTTCGTGGTGATGCCACCTGGCGTAATGCAACCGCGCTTTATTACTACTTTGAAACCCAACCTATTCCCGGTCCGCTGACCCGATGGTTCCATTTTTTACCACATGCTTCGTTGAAAATTGGCGTCTGGTTCAACTGGCTGGCCGAGTTGGTAGCACCCTGGTTTATCTGGTGGCCACGGCTGTCGCGACATATTGCTGGATCAATAATTATATTGTTTCAGTTCGCTATTATTCTGAGCGGTAACCTTTCGTTTTTAAACTGGCTGACAATCATACCGGCTTTAGCTTGTTTTGATGACAGCTTTTGGTCGAAATTTCTGCCGGACAGGCTCGTCCGTAAAAGCGAGGCAGCCGCAAGCCGGGCCGAAGAATCCAAACCTATGCTGGTCACCACCTGGGTTGTTACCAGTTTGGTGGTATTGCTCAGTATACAGCCGGCACTTAACATGCTATCACCAAACCAGGTCATGAACTCGTCGTTTGATCCGCTTGACCTGGTAAATACCTATGGCGCGTTTGGCAGCGTAGGACAGGAACGGCTGAACGTAGTATTTGAAGGAACGATGGATGATACGCTTAATAATAAAGCACACTGGAAATCTTACATTTATAAAGGTCTCCCGGTATTGTTAAACAAGCGGCCGCCACAGATCGCTCCTTACCAATTGCGATTGGATTGGCAAATGTGGTTTGCCTCGATGTCAACAGCAGAGCAGTATCCCTGGACCTATAACCTGGTATGGAAGCTGCTTCATAATGATCCGGACGCGGTTGACTTGTTTGCCAACAACCCTTTTCCCGAAAAGCCTCCCCGGTATATCCGGGCGGTATTATACCGTTACCGGTTTGTCGGGCCCGGCAACCCACAGGACTTATACTGGACTCGGGAACCCATTGGCGATTGGATGCCGGTTTTAACTGTTGGCAATCCACAACTGCTCGCTTTTCTGAAAGGACAGGGCTGGCTCCCTTAAATTTGAGGAATGCCTTCGACATACATATTTGTTCAAATCCATTTACTCTGAAATTTTAAAAATATCTCTTTGTATTGTTCAGAAACATAAATAGTTGTTTCACGGATCTGTACAGCGTTTTTTGTTACCGCCCTAATTTGATTAAGAGACACAATAAAAGAGCGGTGCAACCGCAGAAATCTATCGGCGGGAAGCTTTTCTTCCAATGTTTTCAAACTGCTAAGCGAAAGAAGTGGCTTTGGCTCATCGGCAAGATATACTTTAACATAGTCTTTCAGGCCTTCTATATATAAAATGTCATTCAGGTCAATCTTAACCACCTGGTATTCCACCTTCAAATAGATATAGTCTTTTTGAGGCAGATCCACTTTATTAACCGGCACAGCTACATGGCCACCGCCATTCTCCAAACCATCAAAATAGTCCAAAGCTTTTGCTGCAGCTCTTGAAAAATCGACAAAATTAAATGGTTTTAAAAGATAGTCCAACGCATCTACTTGATAGCTTTCCAGCGCATACTGATCATAAGCGGTGGTGAAAATAACCCTCAGAGTTTTTCTTCTCACAGATGCTTCGAGTATTTTAGCAAGCTCCATCCCGCTTAAATCCGCCATTCTGATATCCAGAAAAATCAACTGAATATCTGGTTCAGTATGTATTACCTTTAAAGCTTCTACCGCACTTAAACATTTGGCTGCCAGTTTTAAAAAAGGAGTTTGGGCAATATAAGAGGCGATCAGGTTTAAAGCTATCGGCTCATCATCCACAGCTATGCAGTTAATTATCATTGGAGATCGAGTTTTAACCGAACAATAAATTCGTTGGGTGTTTTTTCATTTCCTGCTTTTAATTCATATTTACCGGGGTAAAGCAGATCCAACCGTCGACGGGTATTAGTCAGGCCGATACCATTACTTTCCTCCATATGATCGGCTTTTTCTAAAAAAATTGAGTTACGGACTTCTAAATTTAAAACAGATCCTACCTCAGAGATATCGATATCAATATTACTGGGATATACGCTGCTGATACCATGCTTAAATGCGTTTTCTACAAATGGTAAAAATAGCATAGGCGCTATCCGTGTACTTTTGGAAATACTGTTTTTTTTAATAGTAACCTGCGTCTTTTCCGTTAATCTCAACTGCATCAGCCTGGCGTAGTCTTCAATGAAGGCGACCTCTTTATCCAACGTTGTGGTTCCGCTTTTTGTCTCATATAATACATAGCGCATCATGTGGGAAAGGGTATAAATAGACTCCTGGGCCTTTATAGTATCTGTCTCCGTTAATGCATAAATAGTGTGCAGCACATTAAAAAAGAAGTGGGGATTAATTTGGGTTCTCAAAAAAGACAATTCGGCAGTAACCTTTTCCTTTTCTGCATTTTGAACTTGAAACTGATCATTTCTGATTTTATTGCTTACACCCGCTATAGTACTTACACCTGCTACCATCAGGCTAATAATGATAAGGCCAAAATCTACTTCAGTCAAAACAGTTGAGCCGCCGTTTTTATTGATAGCCTTTTCAAGTGCCTGATGCAGCCCTACTGCCCGGTCGTATTGATTATCAATAATCACAATGACAGAAATCGCAGCCAATAAAAAGGCGAAAAAGCGACCATTATGCCCCTTGTACAAAACTTTAGGAACAAGTATTTTCAGATTTAAATAGAACAAACCCAACCATAATACAAACTTATTTACCTGGTCAAACCAAAATACTAAGGGGAACGATACTGGAAAAGACAATGGTAACAGTACCACAGTCAGTAGCCCTATAACCGTTAAAAAATGTATAGAGAGTAAAAATTTTCTTACGCTGCTTTTGGGCATCTTTTTGATTTAGGTTTAAATATAACGATATGTAGTCTGTAATTAAAAAATGCGCTCCGGTTCTCACCCCGGAACGCAGGTCATTACTCAAATAATGACATCAACTAAAAATCTGCCCCGGGATGATCTCACACATACCGGAGCAAGGACGTTTCTGGGATACTACTTTATTGTATCATCAGGTATGTTTTCTTACCGTCTTCAACGTAAACATGAATTTTCTTTTTAACAATTTCTAAACCGGTTAACGCAGTTATGGTATAATTTCCTTCTTCAAGCGCTCCAATCCGAAATACTTTCCCGTTTCCTGCAACTGAAGTAATTTTGCCTTTATATAAGACATTATCATCACTGTCATTAATAAGAACCAGTGTTTTGGCAGCGGCGTTCTTGTTAAGTTTAACCTCGATACCGAAGTTGGTTTTGCCTTGAATGACGACAGTATTGCTTGTAGTTTTTTCATCGTCTTTTCCTTTAGCAGTGGCAGCGAACAAACCTGTGCTTAGTACTAGAAATAATGCTGTTAGTTGGATTAACTTTTTCATGATCTTAAATATTTAAAGTTTTTTTGTTATCTATTGATTTGATACTCAAAGTAACGGTCAATAAAGCAAGCTGTAAAACGCAATAGACCAGATGAAAAAACATATCGACAAACTGGATAAAACTATCGCTCGGTTGCCAAATCAGCATGGTTTATAGCCTTTTTGAAGAAATCATCGGTAGAATAACCCATTTGATAGATCAGGAAAGGCATTTGAGGGATTATCCTCCCGGTCGCAGAAATAAAAAAAGGATAAAATCATATGATTCTATCCTTTTTATCGCTAACCGATCTGAAATTATTCAGCTATTGATTTCATCCTTACTGCACCTTGTGATTGCTGTTAAATAAATCTCTGAATATTTTCCAGCCAGCCTTTGTTCGTCTCCACAATTTCAAGTATTTACCATCGTCCAGAAGTTTTCCCTTCAGATCAAAAACCTGCCAGGTACCTTCTTCAGTTACATATTCCTTACTGTTTCCGTAAACATTACTGGTTTGGAACTTCACCCCTTTAACTTTTGCTGCTGCAAACGTATCCTCAAAATCTTTTTTAAGCGCTTTTCTGCCCGATATGGGAGGTGTGTTTGGAGCAAACAGGGATGCATCTTCGGTGTAAAGGTTGACAATGGACCCGTCATTTTTTTCGAACAGGTCAAAATAAAGCGTATTAATATTTTCGATCGCCTTTTTAACTGCAGCTAAACCCGGGTTAGTAGTAATTTGAGCCTGGCAATTGTCATAAACGAAAAAGAGGGTTATACATACGATTGCTGTTATTAGATTGTTTTGTTTCATGATCCTTTAATTAATTGAATGAATTATTAAAGCAAAATTACCTCCTGAAAAAGAGTATAAATTGTAAAAAACGGAACAATTAATTATGGAGAGTTACCAAAAGATCGGTTGAGCTTTCCGGAGAAAACTGCGAGGGTGTTGAGCCGGTGAAAAACTTAAAGTCCTTTATAAAATGCGACTGATCAAAATAGCCACATTGATGCGCAATTGTAGTAAGTGACGAATCCTTGCCAGCAACAAGGTGAATGCTTTTTTGAAACCGGGCTATCTTAGTAAACAAATTTGGGCTGAGACCGGAATAATTTAAAAATATTTTTTGCAGGTAACGCGATGAGATACCGTATCGAGACGCCACCGAATTAATATTTTCAAGAAAGTCATCTTTGCTTAAATCATGCATAATACTGTTTACCAGCACCAATCTGTTGTATTTATTCAAGTAAAGCGAAAGCCTTCGCAGTAAAAATTCTTCTATTAATTCAATTCTTTGATCGATAGATTTAGCTTCCCACAATTTCGAATGCAACAAAGCGATCTCTTTACCGCCTAGATCTTTAAAATCAATAACCTGGTCGTTAAACTCTTCTATCCGTTCATTGAAAAAACAAGCTGCTGTATGGGTAAAGAACCGGATGCCCAACATGGAATGTTTTCCAAAAGAAGTAAAAGTGAAGGGCTGGATCGTTTGGCCCCATAACTGTACATCGGGCTGGGTTATCAGATCACCATTGATGAGTTGTTGTGGACCGTCATCCCCCAAATTAAACATGACCTCGATGAAACCCGTCGCAAAAACTTTATCCTGGGTAAATACAGCAGTATCCGTTTCACATACAAAGTAACATTGTACATAGTTTTTTAAAAAACTACCCGGACTGAATTCTCTATACTGCATATATACTAATAGCTACATCTAAGTTAATATAAAACAGGGCATTTTGAAACTTGCATTACAGCAGCGGCTTGGGGTCATTTATTAAAAACAAGCTAAAGTGCACCATCTCATCTCCTCTGGTATTCCGACCGCTACACACTTACTTTTTTGCTAAAGCTCTGTTCCATGGTTCAATCGATAATGTTTAAATTCCAACATATACTGCTACTGGTTATTAATAACAACTATAAGTAGCGTAAATACAACTATAAGTATTTGTATTTTTTTGATTCTGGAAATACAGCCCGATACCTTTGTAGTGTTGAAAAAATAAATAAAGAGATCACACCATGTTAAATACTAAAATGATCGGTAATAGAATTACCGAAGCACGAAAGAAAAAAAATATATCGCAAGCGCAATTGGCTCAATTTCTATTTATAAGCCCCCAAGCAGTTGGGAAATGGGAACGGGGAGAGTCAAGTCCTGACATCATTACTTTTAACCGGCTCTCAGAAATCCTGGATGTTGACCTGAACTATTTTTCAGAAAACTTCCAATCCGCGGGCGATGAAACGACTGCTAAGATGCCCGTTGACAATACCAGCGACAGTGAACAAACTACACAGGAGGATACTGGCCTATCCAGCACACAGGAGCGCCAGGTGAAGATAAACCTCACTGCGGTCAATCTGCAAGATAGTGACTTCGTGGGTGTTGTTTTACACAAAGGAACATTCAAAGCAAGCCCGTTGCGCGGAGCTAACTTTGCTGGTGCCGACCTGACCGGTAGCTTGTTTGAGGTCAGCGAAGCTCATGAAGCCAATTTTGATAGTGCAAATCTTACAGACTGTACCTTTTCCATCACTGATCTTGCGGATGCGAGCTTCCGTAAATCAGTCCTTGTACGTACCGACTTCAACAAGTCATCGTTGGCTGGAACAAAATTTACAGATGTAACACTGACCGACGTGAAGTTAACCATGATCGACCTTAGACAAACAATCTTTGAAAACTGTGTCTTTAACGGCGTGGATTTCAAATATTCCGACTTGCGGGGAATGCGCTTTGACGGACATACCTTCATTGGCGTCCAGTTTGATAAGTCTGCACTGAACGACGTTTCGTTTACAGGAGCGACCCTCAGGAACGTGTCATTCCGTCTGCCTTTTTCCGTGACAAATAAATCTTACCGTGCCTTCAAAACCGTCTGTTTTGACGGAGCCATGATGGATAAGCTAACCTATGCCGGGCTCAAAGGTCTATGGGTTGTCGATTTGTCAAAGGTTACAGTTATTTAAATCTAAGGCAAAGGGAGATATTTTAATTATCTTTAACTATACAATCCTTCTCTAACTAAAGTATGAAACCGATTTAACCAACTCATTGTATAGTTATGAAAATCAAAAAAAAGCTTCTTTTGGGATTCAGCCTTTTATTTATCGTTGTGATGATTTTTGGTGCCATCTCTGTTTATTATATCAAAGTAATATCCGAAACTTCAAATGTTACCTTAAAAAACAATTATAAAACATTAACATTTACCCGGGAGATGAGATCGGTTTTGGATGAAAATGATCTGCCATTAATGTCGCGCGCGTCGGGCGCATTTGATCTGGCCCTTCAGAAACAGGAAAATAATATTACAGAGCCTGGTGAAAAAAAAGCAACCGACAGCTTACGACATGCCTTCACTTTGCTCATTGATCGATCGTCAGATTTAAATCAAAAGCAACAAGCAGAACGAAATGCACGCCTGCAGCTGAAAAGGATCGAGGAACTAAATATGCATGCAATTGAACTTAAAAATGAATACACCCATTCAACAGTAAGCAAGGCGACCTTATACCTTGGGAGTATGGCATTTATTACCTTTTTAATCCTTTTTATTTTAATTGTTAATTTCCCCGGGTTTATACTGAACCCGCTTCGTGAACTGACAGATGGACTTGATCAGGTTAGTAGAAAAAATTATGACACCCGGCTTAAATTTAATACGAGTGAGGAGTTTACCCAATTAGCCGGGGCATTTAATACAATGATTGTAAATCTTGGCGAGCAGGAAAATGCTGATCTTACTAAAATAATCGCGGCTGAATTACGGATAAAAATGCTGATTGAGGAAATGCAAGATGCGGTACTGGGAGTTGATGAAAAGCAGAAAATCCTATTTATTAATCATAAAGCTAAGAGAATCCTAAATTTTGGCGAAAAGTCGGTTATTGGCCTATCTGTTTTGGAGCTAAGCCAAAACAGCCATGTACTGAAAATGATACTGGAGAACAATGATGTTGAAAACCCTTTAAAAATGAACCAGGATGGTAATATCTTGTATTTTCAGCAAAAGAACTTCGAAATTTTAGTGCCAAATTTAAAAACAGACCTTGACACGCTGCAAGTCGCGAGCTATCCCGCCGGAATGATCCATATCTTGAAAGAAATAAACGAGTAAGCCATAATCATAAACCTGGGTGTACCGTTGCATGTAAATTTGTTCCATACGCGGTTCATTGATGAAAATTTCTATCCGGACAGGATTAGTTACCGGACGAGTTATCCGCCTTTTTCGTTATCCCCCCTAAAACAGGTACAAAACGGCCTGACAGCAGGGCAAACGATGCGGAGAGGTTCCTGAATCCAAATATTATTGCCGGGGCACCAAAATTTGCCCCGTTTCCTGCAACTGACGATATAAACTCATACAACATAGTAGTAAAGCCATGCTGTCCTTTATTACATATTACAGAGCCAGCCTAATGTATCACTACCACCGCTCTGGTTGTTATAAACAAAACAGGCTATTCCGGCAAATACCATCGGAACAAACAGCTGCAGTACACTACCAAGCTCAATCATCGTCATCTTTAATTGAGGATAACTTCACAAAGGCGCTCCTTCGTGGTTCAGGCATCCGGCTTTGTGATCCTTTTATCGCTTTCCAGATAACTTCATTTAACGGCCGGTCCGGAACCGCATCTGCTTTGGCAAAGTTAAATAACGCCGATTGTTTGGCTTCCTTATTCCATGCGGTATTCCGTTGATTGATGTCAACAATAGCATCCTGAGCTTTATAGACAGTATTATCAGGGGTAGCCTGAAAACAATTCCACATGGGAGTGGCAGCGGCATCATACTGACTCATAGGTGGTAGCCCAAGGATCAATTCGATAGTACGAAGCATCCCCGAAGTAGAGTACATTGTGTGGTTAACGCTATGACGTTTAACAAAGGGGCTAATAACCCAGGCAACGGAACGATGGGCATCAACATGGTCAGGACCGTCCTGGGCATCATCTTCCAAAACAAAAATGACTGACTCTTTCCAAATGGGACTATGCGATATATGTTCCACCAATCTTCCGAGCGCCAGGTCGTTATCTGCTACCTGTGCTATTGGGCTATATGCCCCCTTTGACTGACCACTGGTATGATCATTAGGCAGGTAGATTGTATTAAAATGCGGAACATTTTGTTTCATCACCAGCGAATCAAAATCATGCTCAAAAATCTTTTCCCTATATATATCCTGGATAGCCAGGTTCCAGCCCGGATACTGCTTGCAATAATGTTCATTTTCCCGAAGCAGGCCAAGTGTTGGTTTACCTGTATCCATAAACTCCCCGTAGTTTCTAAAAGAAACCCCGGCGCGCTGACAGTAATTCCATATAAATCCCTTAGTTGGGTTTGCAATCGGGCGACTTCCGTCAAAGTCATAGTTGCCACCCCTGCCTGCATAATTGTAAGGCCAGTTCTTTTCTACAAAATCAGTAGCATAAGCAGCCATCGACCAGTTATGACCATCGGCACTTACCTCGGCATCCACATAAAAGTTATCAAGTAATACGTAGTCCTGCGCCAATTTATGTCCATTAGGTGTTATTTTCCTTCCAAAAAGGCAAAGGCTGCTATCTCCATTACCTTCTGGCATATCGCCAAAAACCTGGTCGTAGGTGCGGTTCTCTTTCAATACATAAAATACATATTTAATTGGAGAAATACCACCAACTTTAAGAGGAACCGGATTACCTGCTTCGCCTGAAGGAGCCAGCTCCCGTTCTTTAGAATAGGGCGTATTTTCATAAACCTGTTTGGTATACTTGCTCAGCATCTCCGGTGTTGGGGCCGGGATTACAGATAAAGTCCCTTTAAACATGCTCCCAATATATTTCATCGGGACGCTGCTATTGCTCTTTTTATATTTCGCATCGTTGGGTGATGGTTTTTTATCAACTGTATACGGATTAGACATAGAGGACATACCTTTTCCGTTGGTAACCAAGATTTGATTACCCCAGACACGCACACAGGTAGGATACCATCCTACCGGGATGAATCCCAGAGAATAACTGCTACCTGGATTAGCTACATCAAATTTGGCAAGATAATTATTGTCTGCATTGGCAATATAAAGGGTTTTTCCGTCTGCAGACAAGGCAACACTGTTTGTGGTAGAACCAATTGGCGCATCGGGTGATAATGCTGCATGAAGCGTTTCAACAACTTCACGTGAAGTAAGATTAATAACAGATACGGAATTAGTGTTGGCATTAGCAACATAAAGCCACCTGCCTTTTGCGTCGACAGCCAGATCTGTAGGGTGATCTCCTGTATTTACAGAATCCTTTAACATCCCTTTTTGGGTATCGTAGATCCATATCTTATGACCACCCCATGCAGAAATATACAGCTCTCTTTTTCCTGGGTTCAGAATGCAGGTATAAGCCTCAGCAGATAGCGCGACCTTGTTCAACACTTTCATTGTTTTAGTATCGCATACATACAACGAATTGTTCTCTTTGGTCACCACATATAGCCGCTCGTGTCTTTCATCTATAGTAATACCGGCAGGGCTTATCTTATCCTTAGGCCATGGACGGCCCAATACAAGGGTATCTTTATTGATGAGGCTTTTTCCTGTAAATTGATACCTGATAATAATATCATCATTCCCGCCAGAAGCGTACAAATAATGTTTACTGAAGGCAAGGCCCAGCCAGGCATCTTTTACCTTTATAGTAGCCTCTAGTTTTTGCTCCTTCAAATTGATCAGTTCAATTGTTGGCTGCCCATTACCATTGTTGGTTACTGCTGCATGAACCCCATCCGGCGCAATGGCCATATTGAGTGGCAGATCACTGCTTAATGGTATAGAGCTTCCCGCTGGTGAAAGAAACCAACCATTAGGAAGCTGAATCCTTTGCGCAACAAGCGTGGTGGTAGTAAATAACAGGCAACTACAGATAAACCAAATTTTCATAAATATTATATTAAAATTGCTGGCGCTAAAAGACAAATATACATTGTAAAAATAAACAGGATATTGCCCGTTTGTTAATAAGAATGCGGGAAATATTCATTTTCAACGGGGTGCCGAAATTGTTACATGTTGCCCCCAATATTCAAATCCTCCTTACATGAATAATATGGAGCCATCCCCTCTTCCTAATTTAAAAACAGCTCATCTGTAAAAACCCAAGCTGGCTTTCCCTTTGCCGGATGCCAGTCTGGCACCTTCTGAAGCGGTTTAATAACCAGCTTGATGCAGGATATGTTCCCGGTTTTTATTTTACATTCCAGATTAATGGTAGCAACAGGATCTTTTTTCTGTGGGGTAGCTGTTTTCAGGTTTGTCAATAGTTTTAAATGGTGCTCATCCGCCCCGCCCCAAACTTCAATCCCGGCTGGCAAAAATATCTGGCTGCCTATATTGCGCAGGGTATTCAACGTGAGCGAATGCAATGCGATCGGTTTTTTGAAAAGCATCAGTATGGCCATGTCTTTTTGTGAGCCCAGCCATTTCATATTGCCAAAGTTGGTACCACCCAGTTCTTTGTCAATAATGGTCTTGGCCCCATCAGCAGTATATTTCCCGTCTGCGGGTGCTAAAAACCTAATGCTATCTGGCGTGTAAGTATTCTTGTAAAAATTAAATTGCACAGTATCACTCCCCAGCCAGCCTGCTTTAAATGCCCGGGCACGCAAAACGGTGTTCTGTGTAAATAAGATACCTGATTTGTAAACGGCTGATTTTATACTATCAGGAGCGTTGCCATCGGTAGTATAACGTATATCTACCCCTTTGATAGGGTTGCTCAATTGCAACTGAAATGATTGCTGGAATATCTGGCTTGTGTTTTTAAGCTGTGGACTGGTCAGCTTTAAGGGTTTGCCGTCATCTTTATAGCCACTCAACAGTCTGATTTTTTTATGGGCTGCCTGTAGTTGCTGCATATCAGCGGGCTTTAATCCCGTATCCCAAATAGCCAGTTCCGTTAGGCTTTTGATCGCCATAATTTGCCCGATCGTGTTTGAGTTGAGTTTAGTTCCGGCCAACGATAAGGTTTTAAGATGTTTGAGCGATGCCAGCTCTTTTAAACCACCGCCATTAATGTCAGAAAAGTTAAGATTAAGCTGACGCAGATTTTCAAAACGGCCAATCGTTTTCAGATCTCCATCCTTTACCGGCATTTTATTGAGATCAAGTATAACGATCTGTTTTTTGATGGGCTCAAGCTCGTCCAAAACTTTCACAGAATAAGTGCTTTTGTTATAAATATTAACAGCCAATGCCGGTGACGCGTTGGCCAGGGCATATATTACCCGGTAATTATTGTTAAGCTTTTTTATATCCTTATCGTCAGCAGCCGAAAAATCGTAGACCTCCTCAGTACTTTCTACAGGTTTTAACCGGGTTGCCGCTAACATTCTCAGGGAGTCTGTTATTGGCAGTTCGATCACTTTTTTCTTAAAATCGGGATTATTCTTTATCCAAAGGTACAGCAGCATCTTGTCCTGATCGGTTAGCTGCGGCTTGCCAACGGGGGGCATATGCTTTTTTTCATCCTCGGGCAGGTGTACACGCTGTAATAATAAGCTGATACCCGGCTGCCCGGCAACAAACAACTTACCTGTTTTACCCCCTTTAAGTATGGCATTAGCAGTGGTTAACATCAGACCACCTTTCATTTTATCAGCATTATGGCAACTCTGGCATTTCGTTTCAAAAATGGGCGCGATCACGTCCCGGTATACCAGCGCCTGTTCTATGGGTACTTTGCGATCTTCTTTTTGAAGGATGGGGGCTAATATAAAATCTTCGCCGTGAGTAAGATCGGCTCCAAAATGCCCGGCAAGTGTAAGGCAAATTACGGTGACAATGGCCCCTGTTTTAGCTATAGTTGCTGTATAGACAGATGTATTGCGCCACAAATAAATACCATAACCTACAAACGCTACGCTCACGCCAAACCATTTATGCCATTGTAAAGTACCGCCCTCGTAACCGGGTTCCCTCGATAGGAATAAACCCATAATTACCGTGAGCGAAGACAAAATTGCGCCTAATACCAGTAAATACGTGGTAAAAAGCTGGTATAACTTTTCATCCGCAAACCCGGGTCTGAAGCGAAAAAACTCCATGAGCATGGCCAAAAGGAGTATAACTATCGGAAAATGCAGTATAAGTGGGTGCAAGCGACCAACAGGTTGCAGCCATTGGGGTATAACCAGGCTATCACCAGCCCATAATAAAACAACAATGAAAATATTTAGCGTAAATAATAATCCCTCGGCAAAACCTTTGTGGCTGGTCCTCATTCAAATAACCGGTATATAAGCAGTAAAGCTTTAGTTTAAACTCTTGTAAATTTATAAGGGTACACCTTACCCGATGCCCATTGGGCTACATAAAGGTTTTCATC
>Ga0105237_10001985_pt1 | contig 26026 bp, 18 predicted proteins | sample KBSC24metaG_FD_81520 | JGI IMG/M metagenome (GOLD analysis project Ga0105237, IMG submission 81520) | Corn rhizosphere microbial communities from Kellogg Biological Station, Michigan, USA - KBS C2-4 metaG | ecosystem: Host-associated > Plants > Roots > Rhizosphere > Soil | place: Michigan, USA...
ATCTCGTCGATCCGACGTTCGCGACCGACGTGCGCGACCTGTGGGTCGACATGAGCACAAGCTTCGACCGCAACTACGGCAAGTCGATCGTCTACCTGAGCAACCCGTATCCCTCGATTCCGCTGCTGCAGCCATCGAAGGTCGTGTTCGCGTTCGACAACGCGCGCTTCTACGCTTTCTATGCCGATCTGCTGACCCGGCCGGTGCCGGTGCGCGACAACGACGGGCAGCACGGGCGATGAGCCGATTCGCCAGTTGCCCGGCAACAAGCGATTCGGGTTCGGCGCAAGTCACCGCATTCAACGAATGCCTATACTCCGACAAGGGGGCGCAACATGAAGACTCACATCATGCAGTCCGTGCTTGGCCATATGAATCGCGGTCTGGCGCATCGCGCCAGATGGGCTGTCGCTGGCTTCGTGTTCTTCGTCGGCTGCGGCGGGTCGGATGGCGACGACCACTCGTTCCTCGATCGGATGCTCGCGCAGCAGTTCGTCCCCGAGGCCAGCCACCTCGTCACCCTGCAGACGTACCGCACGGAAGATCCGCAGAGCGAGCAGCGGGTGGTCGACAATCTGGCAGTCGCGCGCGACTACCTGATTGCGCTTGCCGAAGATTTCAACAAGGGGCAGCGCACGCTCAAGCTCGAGCCGTTCGAGTGGCGCCGGGCGGGCCCGACCCAGACGCAGTGGGTGTTTGGCTTGCGTCTCGGCAGCGGGCCAAAGAAGGTCGCGATCCTGACTCACCTGGACACGGTGCCGCCCGGCAATGCGGACTGGCGGCCTTTCGAGCCGCGCACCGAGACGCGCGACTACCGCGGCGGGTCCCAGCCCTTCCTGGTGGGCCGTGGGGCAGTGGACGACAAGGGCCCAGCCGTCCTCGGGCTCATCGTGATGCGGGCGCTGGCGAAGCACTACGACGGAAGCAATGCGCTGGACGGACTGACCGTCGATCTGATCTTCGATACCTCCGAGGAGACCGACTTTTCGACCGCCTACTACTTCGAGCAGTTCGGCGTGCCTGATTTCGGCATCGTCTTCGACGCGATCTGGACGGTCCGCGCCGAGAAGGGGATCGAGCGGCCGACCTTCACCGTCCCTCTTGGCGCGGCGCCGAGCGACGCGATCTTCATCGAGGCCTTCGACAGCGGCGACGGGGCCGTCAATCAGATCCCGGATGCGGTGACCGCGCGCATCAACGGCGACGACGAAGCCGCGCTCGACCGCCTCGCCGCCAATGTCGCGGACCTCTACCAGCAGTACGGCTTCGACGATCCGCAGTATCGTCGCGCGCCGCTCGAGGTCTCGCGCGACGCCAAGGCGGTGGTCCTGACCACCAAAGTCATCGGTGCGCAACACGGGTCGGTGCCGGACGAGAACCGCGCTCAGGGCGCGAGTCCGGTCATCTCGCTCGCGAACTTTCTCGCCCACTTGGCAGACGACGGAACGCTCGCGCAGAACGGCGTCGCGCGGATGCTGCAGTTCATGGCCTGGGGTTGGGGCACGACCGTCTTCGGCGAGAATCATCCCGATCTGCTCGAGCGCCACGATCAGGTCTTCGAGCAGGGCAACGGGACGACCTACGCGCTGACCCGCGTCAGGACCAATCCGCAAGACGTGACCCTCAAGATCGACATCCGCTATGCCCTCGGCCATCACGGCGTGGCATGGGACGGCAAGTCCGAGGGGCAGTTGCCGGGCACCAGCATCTTTCCCGATGTCTTCGGGCAACTGGTGAGCCGCTTTCAGCAGGACCGCCCGGGCGAGGCCGTCACGGTAGCGACCGTGAACGCCGCCTCGCCCGACGTGCGCGACCCGCAGAGCGCGCGGTTCCGACGCATCGATGCCGCGTATCAGCGGGTGATCGGCGCCCCGATGCCGTTGGCGGCCATCGGCGGCGGCACCGATGCGAAGGGCCACATCAACCTCGTGGCCGCCGGTTCGCTCTTCAGCCTCGGGTTCGGGCCTCCGATCAATTTCCACGGCCTGAACGAGGGCGCGCCGATCGAAGACCTGCAACGCAGCGCGCGCATCCTGTACCAGATCATGGTTGACGAGATCGCAAACAAGACCGCGAAATAGCTTGGTGCGGCCCCGTCGCCGGCCTGGCCAGGACTGCCCTCAGTACCCGACAGTGAAGCGCTGTCGCGAGTGCTCCGGCTTCTCCAGTTCGTCGATGAACGCGATGGCGAAATCGGGGAAGCTGATCGTGCTCTTGCCGTCTGCGCCGACCAGCAGGTCGTCGCGGCCGAGGCGGAACTGTCCCGTGCGCTGGTTGCCGTCGAACAGGGCCGAGGGCGAGAGGAAGGTCCAGTCGAGGTCCTGCTGCTGGCGCAGCGCTTCCAGGTAGGCGGCGCCGGCGGTGGCTTCGGTCTTGTAGGCCGCGGGGAAGGTCGGCGAGTCGAGCAGGCGCTGGCCGGGCGCGACGAACAGGCTGGCCGCGCCGCCGACGACCAGCAGGCGCGGCACGCCGGCCTGCTTCACCGCGTCGATCACGGCGCCGACGGGGATGCCGCTGAAACGGGCGGCGCTGAACACCGCGTCGTGGCCGGCGAGGGCTTCGCGCAGCGCGGCGGCGTCGAGCACGTCGACGTCGCGTGTACTCAAGCCGCTGCGCGGCGGCAGCGCCGAGGCATGGCGTGCGATGGCGGTGACGACGTGGCCGCGTCGCAGGGCTTCTTCCAGCAACTGGCTGCCGGCGCGGCCGGTGGCGCCGATGATCGCGATCCTGCTCATGAGTTTTCCTTTGTCTTCGGTTGTCGTTCGAGCGAGCGGCCCGGCCTCGTTGCCGGGTGCTCCATCTACCATGTCATTTCGCCTTTGGCGACCTTGGCGCCGAGTTCGAGCGACGACTCCTCGCCCGCCTTCGGGTAGCGCTTCTTCATCGCCGCGATCAGCGCCGCGGAGTCCTTGGCCTTGGCGGTTTCGAAGTCGAAGGCCTGGATGTAGCCCGCGGTGAACTTCGCCGCTTGCAGCGGCGTCGACGGGCCCGGCAGGAAGTGCCCCGGCACGACGATGGTCGGCTTCAGCGCGTCGATCGCCTTCAGCGTGGCGAGCCAGTCGGCATGCGACTGCGGCGATGGCGTATCGGCCATCCATACATGCTGGTTGTTCGACAGCACCACGCCGCCGACCACCGCCTTGACCGACGGGATCCAGACGAAGCTGCGCTCGGGCTGCGGGCCGTCGAGGCCGATGACCTCCAGGCGGCGGCCTTCGAGCGTCAGGCCGTGGCCGTCCAGCGTGTCGGGGAGGACCGTGGTCTTCGGCGCATTGGCGCCCAGCTTCGGGCCCCAGAACGCCAGCTTGCCGGCCATCGTGGCCTGGATGTGCGCGACGGTCTGCGGCGAGGCGACGATCTTCGCCTCGGGGAAGGCGGCCTTGATCGTCTCCAGGCCGAAGTAGTAGTCCGGGTCGCCGTGGCTGATGTAGACCGTGGTCAGCCGCTTGCCGCTGGCGCGGATCTTCTCGACCAGCTTCGCGGCCTGCGATTGCCCGAACTGGGCATCGACGAGGATGGCCTCTTCCCGGCCCATCACGATCACCGACGAGACCGGGAACATCGCCTCGCCGCCCGGGTTGTAGACCTCGAGCTGCAACGGCCGGGCGGCCAGCGCCGGGACGGTTGCGGCGAAGGCCATCAGGCCGGCCAGCAGTGAACGAATGGCAAGACGATGAAGCATGCGGGTCTCTTCGGGTGATCGTGGTGGATGAGCGGGACGGCCAGCATAGTTGCAAGAAATAGCGCGAAAAATACGAGAATCCGGCATAGTTAATTTCGGAATCCGGTCGAATCATGGACAAGCTGCTGGCGATGCAGGTCTTCGTGGCGGTGGTGGATGGCGGCAGCCAATCCGCTGCGGCCGAGCAGCTCGATCTGTCGCGACCGGTGGTCTCGCGCTATCTGGCCGAGCTGGAAGCCTGGGCCGGTGCGCGCCTGCTGCACCGCACGACCCGCCGGCTGAGCCTCACCGCGGCGGGCAGCGAGACCTTGCCGCGCTGCCGCCAGATGCTGGAGATGGCGGCCGAGCTGCGCAGCGCGGTGGCCGCGCCCGAGGACGCGCCACGCGGCCTGCTGCGCGTCACCGTCAGCACCTCGTTCGGGCAGGCGCAGCTGGCGCGGGCGGTGGCCGCCTATGTCGCACGCTACCCGGGCGTGGCGGTCGATCTGGTGGTGCTGGACCGCGCGGTGAACCTGGTCGACGAACGCATCGACCTGGCGATCCGCATCACCAATGACCTGGATCCGAACCTGATCGCGCGGCGTCTCACGGTGTGCCGCTCGGTGGTCTGCGCTTCACCGGCCTACCTGCGTGCGCACCCGGCGCCGCGGCGCATCGAGGAGCTCGGCCTGCACAACTGCCTGACGCATTCGTACTACGGCAAGAGCCTGTGGCATTTCGAGCGCGACGGCGAACCCGCGGCGGTGGCCGTCAGCGGCAACATCAGCGCCAACGAATCGACGACGATCCTGCAGGCGGCCTTGTGCGGAGCCGGCGTGGCGCTGCTGCCGACCTACCTGGCCGGGCCTTCGATCCGTGCCGGCGAACTGGTGGCGCTGCTGCCCGAGGCCCGGCCGCGCGACCTGAGCATTCACGCGGTGTACGCCTCGCGCAAGCACATGCCGGCGGCGCTGCGCACGATGCTGGATTTCCTCGCCGAGCAGTTCGCGCCCGAGCCGACGTGGGACGAGGCGGCGTAGCCTGCCGGCTCGGCGGCGGCGTGGTCAGACGGCGTCCGCAATCAGGCGGCTTGCCGGCGCTCCCAGCCGCTGCGAGATCTGCTGCGCGCAAGCCCGCAGCGCCCGGGCGATGCTGCCCTCCCAGGCGATGTCGAAGATGCCGCCGGGGCCGGCGGCGGTGAGGGCCAGCACGATCTGGCCGCTGTAGTCGAACACCGGTGCCGCCATCGCGTTGACGCCCGGCAGCGTCTCGCCATCGGAGCGGCTCAGCCCGTGCGAGCGCACCTCGGCCAGCTCGCGCTCGAACTCGCGCCAGGGCGGCACCGGCCGCGGCGGCGGCACGCCCGGGGCCGGCGCCTCGGGGTGGGACTTCTGGCGACGGCGCTCGTCGTCGAGCAGGGCCTGCACCGTGTCGCTGTCGAGATAGGCCGCGAACAGCCGGCCTGTGGCCGTGCTGGACAGCGTGAACACCGTGCCATGCCGCATGCTGACGTACATCGGCGCGGGCGATTCCTCCAGGCGCACGATCGTCGCGCCGCGCGTGCCCCACACCGAGACCGCGACCGTGTGCCCCAGGCGCTGCGCCAGTTCGCTGAGCGCAGCGCTCGCGGCCTGCACTGGGTTGGCCTGCTTCAGGCTGATCAGCCCCAGCTGCAGCGCCAGCGGCCCGAGCGAATAGCGGCCGGTGGCCTCGTCCTGCTCGATCAGGCCGATGCGGCTGAAGCTGACGAGGTAGGGGTGGGCCTTGGCTGGCGGCATGTCTGCCTCGCGCGCCAGGTCTTTGAGCGCCATCGGCCGCCCGCTGTGAACCATCGCCAGCAGCACCTGGCCGCCGACTTCGATGCTCTGGATGCCACGCTGGGCGCGCGGATCGTTGTCTGGGGTCATGAGCAACCTGTATCTACGATGAACGAACGTGATTAGACAACAGCAGATGCCGGCTCGCGGTCATTCCCAAGAGCAGGCCGTGTGTCAGGGGAAACCCCGAGTTCAACCAAAGCGAAAGCGTTTGACGAAAACTAACTCGAAAACAATAATAGCTAACACGTTTGGTTTAGACGAATCGACACTCTCAGGAGACCGCATGAACGCCCCGAAGCAATTCGCCTCCCAGGCCGACCTCGAAGAGAAGAAGGTCAGCTTCACCAAGCTCTCGGATCACGCCTATGCGTACACCGCCGAGGGCGACCCGAACACCGGCATCATCATCGGCGACGACGCGGTGCTGGTGGCGGACACGCAGGCCACGCCGGCGATGGCGCAGGACGTGATCCGCCGCATCCGCGAGGTGAGCGACAAGCCGATCAAGTACGTCGTGCTGACGCACTACCACGCGGTGCGCGTGCTCGGCGCCAGCGCGTACCGGCCGCAGCAGATCATCGCCAGCCAAGACACCTACGACCTGATCGTCGAGCGCGGCGAGGCCGACAAGGCGAGCGAGATCGGCCGCTTCCCGCGGCTCTTCAGCAACGTGGAGACCGTGCCGCCCGGCATGACCTGGCCGACGATGACCTTCACCGGCAAGATGACCCTGTGGCTAGGGAAGCTGGAAGTGCAATTGCTGCAGCTCGGCCGCGGCCACACGAAGGGCGACACGGTCGTCTGGCTGCCGCAGGACCGGGTGCTGCTGAGCGGCGACCTGGTCGAGTTCGATGCGACGCCGTATGCCGGCGACGCCTACTTCAAGGACTGGCCGCAGACCTTGGAGAACGTCGCGGCGCTGAAGCCGGCCGCGCTGGTGCCCGGCCGCGGCCCGGCGCTGCTGGGCGAGGCGCAGGTCGCGGCGGGGCTGAAGGCCACCGGCGGCTTCATCGCCGACGTGCGCCAAAGCGTCGAGGAGGGCGTGGCCGCGGGCCAGGACCTGAACGCGGTCTACAAGGCCACCTTCGCGAAGCTCAAGCCCAAGTACGGCCACTGGGTGATCTTCGACCACTGCATGCCGTTCGACGTGACGCGCTGCTATGACGAGGTCACGCAATACGCCGATCCGCGTGTCTGGACTGCCGAGCGGGACCGCCAGATGTGGGAAACGCTCGAAGGCTAGAACTGTCGACCCCAAGACGCCTTCGGCGTCGCCCCCCGAGGGGAGCTCGGCCTCCCTTGGGGCGGCCCGGCGGTGGCCGAGGGCTTGAATGGAGACACCATGCAACTGAATGAACTTGCCGCGCGCAAGGGGACTGCTGTCGACTATCAGAAGCTGCAGTTCGACTACGTCCGCCACGCCGACCAGTCCGCCGCGACGCCGGTGCGGCGCCCGGTGGTCGTCGTCGGCGCAGGGCCGGTCGGCCTGGCCCTGGCGATCGACCTGGCGCAGCGCGAGATCCCGGTCGTGCTGCTCGACAACGACAACACCCTCTCGACCGGCTCGCGCGCGATCTGCTTCGCCAAGCGCACGTTGGAGATCTTCGATCGCCTCGGCTGCGGCGAGCGCATGGTGGAGAAGGGCGTGTCCTGGAACGTCGGCCGGGTGTTCTTCAAGCAGGCGCAGATCTACAGCTTCGACCTGCTGCCCGAGACCGGCCATGCGCGCCCGGCCTTCATCAACCTGCAGCAGTACTACGTCGAGGGCTATCTGGCCGAGCGCGCGGCCGAGCTGCCGCTGATCGACGTGCGCTGGAAGAACAAGGTGGCCGGTGTCGAACAGCACGAAGGCTACGTGAGACTGACGGTCGAAACGCCGGACGGGCCGTACCCGCTCGAAGCCGAGTACGTCGCGGCCTGCGACGGCGGCCGCTCGACGATGCGCCAGCAGCTCGGCCTGGAAAGCAAGGGCCGCACGTTCAAGGACCGCTTCCTGATCGCCGACGTCAAGATGAGGCATGAGGCGCCCGCCGAGCGCTGGTTCTGGTTCGACCCCGAGTTCCATCCGAACCAGAGCGTGCTGCTGCACCGCCAGCCCGATGGCGTCTGGCGCATCGACTTCCAGCTCGGCTGGGATGCCGACCCCGAGCAGGAGAAGAAGCCCGAGAACATCATCCCGCGCGTCAAGGCGTTGCTCGCGCATTCGACGATGAAGAACGCAGATTTCGAACTTGAATGGGCCAGCGTCTACACCTTCTCGTGCCTGCGCATGGATCGCTTCCGCCACGGCCGCGTGCTCTTCGCCGGCGACTCGGCGCACGGCGTCTCGCCCTTCGGCGCGCGCGGCGCCAACTCCGGCGTGCAGGACGCCGAGAACCTCGCGTGGAAGCTCGCCGCGGTGCTGCGGCAGCAGGCCCCCGATGCCTTGCTCGACAGCTACGCCGACGAACGCGAATACGCCGCCGACGAGAACATCCGCAACTCGACCCGCGCAACCGACTTCATCACGCCGAAGAGCGAGATCAGCCGGCTGTTCCGCGACGCGGTGCTGGAGCTGTCGAAGTCCTGCGCCTTCGCCCGCACGCTGGTCAACAGCGGCCGTCTCTCGGTCCCGGCCGTCTTGCACGGCTCGCGCCTGAACACGCCCGATGCCGAGGCCTTCGCCGGCCGCATGGTGCCGGGCGCCGCTGCCGCCGATGCCCCGCTCACGCTGGGCGAGGGCCGCGGCGGCTGGCTGCTGCGCGAGCTCGGCCCCGGCTTCACTGCGCTGGTCGCGATCGGCGACGAAGGCGAAACGATCGCTCGCCAGCTGCAGGACCTGGGGGGCGCCGGCGCCGCGCTGAAGGTGCTGCGCATCGCGCCGCCGAATGTGGCCGAGGGCGATGCCCTCTGCGACCGCGACGGCGTGCTGGCCCAGCGCTACGACCTGCGCCCCGGCACCGTCTACCTGTTCCGCCCGGACCACCACGTCTGCGCGCGCTGGCGCAAGCCGAGTGCAGCACAGGTCCGGGCCGCGATCCGGCGCGCCCTCGCCATCGTTTGAAGGAACCCCGCCATGGACCTGATCACCACCCCGCACCTCGATGCGCCGGATGATTTCTACGAAGCCTTGATCGAGGCGCACCGCGATCTCGCGAGCGCCGAGAGCCACGCGCTGAATGCGCGCCTGGTGCTGCTGCTCGCCAACCACATCGGCTCGCTCGAGGTGCTGCAGCAGGCCTTGCAGGCGGCCCGGGGAGCGGCCCGATGACGCTGGCCTACCAGAGCGGCTTCGGCAACTCGTTCGCCACCGAAGCCTTGCCCGGCGCCTTGCCGGTGGGCCGCAACTCGCCGCAGCGCGCGCCCTACGGCCTCTATGCCGAACAGCTCAGCGGCACCGCCTTCACCGCGCCGCGCGCCGACAACCGCCGCTCGTGGCTGTACCGCATCCGCCCCTCGGCGATGCACCGGCCGTTCGAGCGCTTCGAGGCCGGCCGCATCGTCAGCGACTTCTCGGCGCTGCCGGCGACGCCGAACCAGTTGCGCTGGGACCCGCTGCCGATGCCGAGTGCGCCGACCGACCTGATCGAAGGCCTGGTCACGATGGCCGGCAACGGCGCGCCGTCCGCGCAGAACGGCGCGGCGGCGCACCTCTATGCCGCGAACCGCTCGATGGCCCGGCGCAGCTTCTACAACGCCGATGGCGAGATGCTGTTCGTGCCGCAGACCGGGACGCATCGTTTCGTCACCGAGCTCGGCGTGATCGAGGCCGAGCCGCAGGAGATCGTCGTGATCCCGCGCGGCTTGCGTTTCCGGCTCGAGCTGCCGGACGGGAGTGTTCGTGGATACGTTTGCGAGAACTACGGTGCCAACTTCCGCCTGCCCGATCTCGGCCCGATCGGCTCGAACGGCCTGGCGAATCCGCGCGACTTCCTGACCCCGGTCGCGGCCTATGAAGACCTCGATGGTCCGCACGAACTGGTCGCGAAGTTCCAGGGCCATCTGTGGTCCGCCGGGATGGAGCATTCGCCGCTCGACGTGGTCGCCTGGCACGGCAACTATGCGCCGTACAAGTACGACCTGCGGCGCTTCAACGCGATCGGCTCGATCTCCTACGACCACCCGGACCCGTCGATCTTCCTGGTGCTGCACAGCGCCTCGGATACGCCCGGCGTCAGCAGCATCGACTTCGTGATCTTCCCGCCGCGCATCCTCGCGATGCAGGATACCTTCCGTCCGCCCTGGTTCCATCGCAACATCGCGAGCGAGTTCATGGGCCTGGTGCACGGCGCCTACGACGCGAAGGCCGAAGGCTTCTCGCCCGGCGGTGCGAGCCTGCACAACAGCATGAGCGGCCACGGCCCGGATGCCGGCACCTTCGACAAGGCCAGCCGTGCCGATCTCGCCAAGCCCGACGTCATCAGCGACACGATGGCCTTCATGTTCGAGACGCGGCTGGTCTGGACGCCGACGACACACGCGATCGAATCAGCGCAGCTGCAGCCCGAGTACTTCCGCTGCTGGCAGGGCCTGCAGAAGCATTTCAACTCGAACAAGCCATGACCCCATTGATTGATGACACGCACGACGCCGAGCTGCAAAGCTGGGTCGAATCGGCCAATCACCCGGCCAGCGATTTCCCGATCCAGAACCTGCCGTTCGGCCGCTTCCGATTGAAGGGCTCGAGCGCGCCGCTGCGCATCGGCGTGGCCATCGGCGACCAGGTCTTCGACCTGAAGGCTGCCGGCCTGATCGCGACTGACGACATGAACGCGCTGATGGCGGCCGGCATGGACGAGCGCCGCACGCTGCGGCGCGCGATCTCCATGGCACTGCGCCGCGGCGCCGACAACAGCGAATCGCGGGCGGCGCTGCTGCCCCAGTCCGACGTGGAGATGGGACTGCCCTGCCACATCGGCGACTACACCGACTTCTACACCAGCATCCATCACGCGACCACCGTCGGCAAGCAGTTCCGCCCCGACAACCCCCTGCTGCCGAACTACCAGTGGGTGCCGATCGGCTACCACGGCCGCGCCTCGTCGATCGGCGTCAGCGGCGAATCCTTCCCGCGGCCGCTCGGCCAGCTGAAGGCGCCCGATGCCGCGGCACCGGTCCTCGCGCCCAGCCGCCGGCTCGACTACGAACTCGAAGTTGGCGTCTTCATCGGCCGGCCGAACGCGCGCGGCGAAGCGGTGACGATGGCCGACGCCGAGTCGCGCGTCTTCGGCATCGCGCTCTTCAACGACTGGAGCGCGCGCGACATCCAGGCCTGGGAATACCAGCCGCTCGGCCCCTTCTTGTCGAAGAACTTCGCCAGCACGCTGTCGCCGTGGATCGTCACGACCGAGGCACTGGCGCCGTTCCGCAGCCCCTTCCTGCGCCCGGCCGGCGACCCGCAACCCTTGCCGTACCTCGACTCGCCGGCGAACCGAGAAGCCGGCGCCTTCGACATCCAGCTCGAAGTCTGGCTGCAGACCGCCAGGATGCGCGAAGCGGGGCAGGCCGGCGAATGCCTGATGCGCTCCAACTTCAGCGACGCCTACTGGACCGTCGCGCAGCTGGTCGCGCACCACACGGTCAACGGCTGCAACCTGCAGGCGGGTGACCTGTTCGGCTCGGGCACCTTGTCCGGCCCGGCGCCGGAGCAGGGCGGCTCGCTGCTCGAACTGAGCCAGGGCGGCAAGCACCCGATCCCGCTGGCCAACGGCGAGACGCGCACCTTCCTCGAAGACGGCGACAGCGTCATCTTGCGCGGCTACTGCGAGCGGTCCGGGATGCGCCGCATCGGCTTCGGCGAATGCCGCGGCATGGTGCTGCCGGCACGCCAGCGCTGACGATCCACACCCAAGGAGACAAGACATGAGCACAGCTTCCGCTGCGGCGGTTGGCGCCGGGCCGTCCGTCGACATCGGCCGCGTCCTCGACGACGGCCCGTACACGACGATGCAGAAGATCGTCGTCTTCATGGCCGCGATGGCCATCGTGACCGACGGTTTCGACGGCCAGCTGATCGGCTTCGCGATCCCGTCGATCATCAAGGAGTGGGGCATCACGCGCGGCGCCTTCGCGCCGGCGGTGGCCGCGGGCCTGCTCGGCATGGCCATCGGCAGCACCTGCGCCGGCCTGTTCGCGGATCGCTTCGGGCGCCGCTTCGCGGTCATCGCCAGCGTCTTCATCTTCGGCAGCGCCACTTGCGCGATCGGCTTCGCGCCCGACGTGCTGACCATCGCCGGCCTGCGCTTCATCGCCGGGCTCGGCATCGGCGGCGCCTTGCCGAGTTCGACCACGATGACGGCCGAGTTCACGCCCGCGCGCCGGCGTACCTTGGCGGTCACCGCGACCATCGTCTGCTATCCGCTGGGCGGCATGATCGCCGGCCTCTTCGCCGGCATGGTGCTGCCGGTCTACGGCTGGCGCGGCCTCTTCTGGATCGGCGGGCTGTTCCCGATCCTGTGGAGCGCGGTGCTGTTCTTCAGCCTGCCGGAATCGCCGCGCTTCCTGGTGCGCCAGCCGGCGCGCTGGCCCGAGCTGGGCAAGCTGTTGTCGCGCATGTCGCGGCCGACCGAGGCCGACACGGTGTTCGTCGACGCGGTCGAGCAGAGATCCGAGCAGCGCGCCGGCTTCGCCAGCCTGTTCGAGACCGGCCGTGCCCGCGACACGATCGCCATCTGGTGCACCTTCTTCGTCGTGCTGCTCGCCGTCTACAGCGCCTTCAGCTGGCTGCCGACGATGCTGGCCGCGGAAGGCCTGTCGCCCGCCATTGCCGGTTCCGGGCTCACGGCCTACAACCTGGGCGGCGTGTTCGGCGCCTTGTTCTGCGCCGTCTGCATCACGCGCTTCGGCTCGCGCTGGCCGTTGGCGCTGTGCTGCATCGGCGCGGCCGTCAGCGCCTTCGTGCTGCAGGGTGTGGACTTCTCGAAGAACGCGAACTGGCTGATCATCGGGCTCGGCATCCACGGCCTCTTCGTCAACGCGGTGCAGTCGACGATGTATGCGCTGTGCGCCCATGTCTACCCGACCATCGTGCGCGCGACCGGCACCGCCTCGGCGCTCGCCTTCGGCCGGCTGGGCGCGATCCTGAGTTCGTTCGCCGGTGCGGCGATCATCACCGCGGGCGGCGGGTCGGCGTATCTGACGATGCTCGGCTCGGCGATGGTGCTGGCCTTGATCGGGCTGATGGTCGTGCGCCGGCATATCCCCAGCGCGGCGCGCGAGCGGGTTGCGGCGGGCGAAGCGGAGGCGGTGCCTCAGCATTGATTGGATGGCGCCTTCGGTCACGGACTACCATGGCCCCCGCTCAGCCTGCGTTTTGCTCGGCCCGCGCATCGTCGCATTGGCCGCACGCGACAAGAAGCCGCTCGCGCTCGCGACTGGCAAGCCCGAAGGCGTCGTCGGCTTTGACCGCTTCGAGCGCCGCGATCGCCCCTGCATAGCGCCGCAGTGCGACATCAATTGTGCCAGCGGTTGCAGCCATGCGCGCGAGCACATGCAGACTGAAAGCGAGATCGACCTTGGCGCCGATCGATTCGAACACGCTGCGGGCTTCTTCGACGAGCGATTCGTCGTTCGTGCGGTCGCCAATCTCGAGGAGGCTGCGCGCGCGTAGCGTCGGCAGGTTCAAGCGCTGCGCCAGCTCGATGCTCCGATGCCAGCGCCGGATCGCACTCGACTTCGCGCCGTACAGCCACGCCACGGTGCCGTGCAAGCGCAGCGATTCGGGGTGCCATGGCACCGTGCTCTTCTTGCTGCACGCGAGCGCCTTCGCGCAGGCCGCCTTGGCGGTACGCAGTGCAGTCTTGCGCGCGCCACCGGTCCTGCGCTGTGCCTCGAGCAGCCAAAGCTCGGTGAACGCTGTCATCGGCTCGATGTAGTACACGTCGCGCATTCCCGTGGCCTCGAGCACTCGAACGCACTCATGCAGGATCTCGCTGGCCTTTGCGATCCGGCCTTGCCTCAGCAGGCATTTGGCCAGGATACCGCCGAAGTTGGCGTGCATGCGCAGTTGAGAAGTCTGCAGGCAGATGCTGCGCCCTCTTTCCAGGTGCAGCACCGCCTCATCCAGCGGGCCGACCGCGGTACCCCAGTGCCCAACGCAACCCAAGCCCCATGAAACGAGGTGAGGGTCGTTCGCCGCCTCGCCGGTGCGGACCATCTCTGCGGCCAGACTCCCCGCACGCACCATCTGGCCGCGCAGGGCGAGCAGCCAGAACTGCACGCTCGCTGCGCCGGCCCAGCCGCGCAGATCGCCGAACGCCTGGTATGCAGCGGCGGATTGTTCGAGCGACGACCAGGCTTCGTCGATCGACCCGTGTGTCCACTCCAGAAAGCCGCAGACGAACGCGGCGGCCGCGGTCGTGGTCGGTACATTCGCGCGCGCCGCAACGGAGACTCCTTCGTCAATGCAACGTCTCGCCCAACGGTGCGAGCCGAACGCATTCAGCACGATGCCAAGCATCGCGAGGCCACGACCGCGGGCGGCCAAGTCGCCGCTTCGGTTCCCCACGTCGAGCCCGATCAGCCCATCGAGCGCGAACCGTTCTTCATCGACCAGGTAGTTCAGCCAGATCAGCGACTCGCAAATCGCCGACGTCTCCAGTGCCACATCGGCCGCCAGCGTCGGACGCATCCAGCGTGCAAGGCCACGCCGCAGAACGTGCGCGCCGATGTATTTCGCGATCTGAAGCCGCACGCCGGTGCGCGTGGTGGGGTACCGGATGCCCAGATGCGCCAATGCGCGCGAGAAGTGCGCGAGAGCTTCGTCGTAGTTACCCACGCCATAAAACGCCTGGCCCAGCTTGCGATCCATCGTGGCGCGCTGTAACGGCGTCAGCTCGCATGCCGCGACCTTCATGAAGGTCGCTTCGGCCTGGCGGTAGTGCTCGAGCGCCTCGGCATCAGCGGCCGTTCGGCCGGCTTGATCGCCAGCGGCGAGCAGGAAAGTCTGCGCCTTTGGCCAATCTTCGGCACATGCGTAGTGGTAGGCCAGCAGGCTCGCGAATTCGTTGCTGCTGCGCTCGGCAAACAAGCTCTCGATGGCTTGTGCCACGCTGCGGTGGATCGCTCGGCGCCGGTCGGCCAAGATGCTGTCGTAGGCCGCCTCCTGCACCAGCGCGTGCTTGAAGATGTATTCGATCTCCGGGGCGTGCTGGCGCAAGCGGATGAGCTCGGTTTCTTCGAGCCGGCCCAAGCCCGGCTCAACGGCATCGGTGGCATCAGCGATGGCCTTCAACACGCGCAAGAAGAAGCTGCGCCCGATGACCGACGCCAGCTTGAGCACGTTCTTCACGCTCTCGTCGAGCCGGTCGATGCGCGCGACGATCACGCCCTGAATGGTGTCGGGGATCGTCAGGTCCGCCATTGGCCGCGCCAGGCGCCATCCCTGAGTGCGTTTGTCCTCGACCAGCGTGCCATCGGCAATGAAGGCACGAATGACTTCCTCGATGAAGAACGGGTTGCCCTCGGTGCGGCGCTGGATCTGCGCGCGCACGGTCTCGGGCAGATCAGTCGCACCGACGAGGTTGTAAATCAGCGTGCGGCTGTGCTCGGGGGCGAGCAGCGCCAGCGCGATTTCCTCGAAGCGCACGCCGCGAAGCGACAGCGCCGCGGCCCGGATGCGGTCCGCGGGCTCGCCCGGCTCGGAGCGCGTGCTGAGCCAAAACGACAACGCCTGGCTCTCGGCCAGCGGCAGCAGGTGCTCGCACAGGGCGATCGATGATTGATCGACCCAGTGCCAGTCTTCCAGCACCACCAGCGTCGGCTGGCGCTGTGCCAGGCGCTCGAAAAGCTGTCGCACGGTCAGAAAGACCTGCCTCTTCATCGCCTGCGCGTTGAGAAACTTGACGCGCTGCTCGTGGTCGCCCCTGAGCGCGAGCGACATCACCGTGGCCACATAGGGCACGATCTCCGCGGCCCGCGCGCCGAACAGAGCCCGCACCCCGGCCTCGAGCTTGCGCAGCGCCTCGGCCTCGGCCTCGCTCTCTTCGATCTGAAATGCGCCCCTCAGGATCTCGATGAACGGCCAGTAGCTGAGGCCGCGACCGAACGAGACGCAACGGCCTTCGAGCCGCAGCACCGGTTGCGCCGCGTCGTGCCGCATCGACTCAGCGAGCAAGCGTGACTTGCCGGCCCCGGGTTCGCCGCGCACGAGAACGACACCGCCGTGGCCCTGGCTCAGCTCGTCGAGGGAACGCAGCAAGGCGGCCAGCTCCGACTCGCGACCGACCAGCGCCGAGCCGATGGCACCCGATGACCGCTGCGCACCGGCCTTGCCGGCCCAGCGGGCTCCGATCGGCTCGAAGACCACCACCGGCTCGGCGATGCCCTTGAGCGCGTGCCGGCCGAGATCGGCGAAACCAAAGTGCGCTTCAGCGGCGCGCCTTGTCGAATCGCTGACGCGGATCGTGCCGGGGTCGGCGTGCCCCTGCAGACGCGCGGCGAGGTTGGTGGTGTCGCCGACGGCGGTGTAGTCCATGCGCAGGTTGTCGCCGATCTTGCCGACCACCACCGTGCCGGTGTTCAGGCCCATGCGCAGTCGCAGCTCGCCGAGCGCTGAGGCCTGCTTGACCGCATCGCGTGTCTGCTGCTGGATGGTTGTGGCCGCGAGCAGCGCACGCCGGGCATGGTCTTCGTGCGCGATCGGCGCTCCGAACAGCGCCATGAAGCCGTCGCCGAGGAATTGGTTGACGGTGCCCTCGTAGCGATGCACCTCGGCGAGCGCCAACTCGAAGAACCGGTTGAGCAGGCGATGCATGGCCTCCGGGCCGACGCGTGCCGCAATCGGCGTGGAGTTCGCGATGTCGCAGAACATCACCGTGACCAGCTTGCGCTCGCCCTCAAGGGCGAAGCGATTGGACAGGACGCTTTTCGCGAGGTGCGGCGGCGTGTAGGTCGATGGACCTAGGGCAGCACTCGATGCGGCCTGATCCTGCAGCGGCGCGCCGCACTCGCCGCAAAACTTCTGAGCAAGCGGGTTGTCATGTGCGCAACGGATGCAGCGGATCATCGCCGCCCATTATGGTCGGCAGAGGAGCACGCTAGCAGACGCCAATGGCGGCGGCAAGGCATTGCAGCGCTACCAGCAAGACGGTGGCGCACTGCACTCCGATCTGGTCCTGCACGCTATCCGCCGTTCTGTGCTCAGGAGGCCGCAAATGGCGTGTCGCCGAAGGGCCGTCCGTTCCGCGAAGCACCGAAGTTGCTACAGCGGGTCGCCCGCTTCCGCCCTCGGGTGCGTTCGAACGCTATCGGCTAGTGAACGTTTGCTTTCCCTTTAGTCGGACTTCCGCTATGGGTCGCAAGCAGACCGTGCGACACCTGAGGCTTCGCCAAAATGCTTTCGTAAGACCTTGAAACGGTGCTTGTTAGGGCTTGTGCACCGACTTGTCGCTGGCGTGAAGCCGGCCGAGTTCTCAGGGCTGCGTCCGAACTCGAGCGCCTGTCACTTTGTTTCCCGTCAAATCGACCGACCGGACGGTATTGACACCCGACCGGGCGGTCGGGTAGATTCTTGCGACTGTCGCTGCTCTGCACGACAGGCAGTTCCCGCCCCTCGGCGCCAGGCCGGCAAGGATCCCTGAAATGAGCTTCGAGCAGTCGCAGAAATCGAAAGAGTGGATGGAGCGGATCGGCGCGTTCATGGACGAGCACATCTATCCGGCCATCCCCGTTTTCCACCGTCAAAGCGCTGAGATCGACCGCTGGAAGGAAACCGCGCCGGTGTTCGAGCAGCTCAAGGCGAAGGCGCGGGCCGCCGGGCTGTGGAACATCTTCATGCCGCCCTCGGAGCACGACGACGAGTTCTTCAGCAGCGTGGGGCTGAGCAACGTGGAGTACGCGCCGATCGCCGAGCTGATGGGCCGGGTGTCGTTCGCGTCCGAGGTGTTCAACTGCATGGCGCCCGACACCGGCAACTTCGAGGTGCTGCACCGCTACGGAACGCCCGATCAGAAGCGCCGCTTCATGCTGCCGCTGGCCAACGGCGAGACCCGCTCGTCATTCCTGATGACCGAGCCGGCGGTGGCCTCCTCGGACGCGCGCAACATCCGCACGGAGATCCGGCGCGAAGGCGGGGAGTACGTGATCAACGGCCACAAGTGGTGGAGCTCGGGCGCGGGCCACCCGCACTGCGCCTTCTTCATCGTGATGGGCAAGACCGACCCGACGGCGGATCCCTACCGCCAGCAATCGATGATCCTGGTCCCGGCCGGCAGCCCGGGGGTCCAGCTCGTGCGTCACCTCGACGTGTTCGGCTTCGACCACGCCCCGCACGGCCACTTCGAGGTGATCCTGGAGGACGTGCGTGTGCCCGCGGAGAACCTGATCCTCGGCGAGGGGCGGGGCTTCGAGATCGCCCAGGGCCGCCTCGGGCCGGGGCGCATCCACCATGCCATGCGCAACATCGCCTCGGCCGAAGTGGCTCTGGAAAAGATGGTGGTGCGCCTGATGTCGCGAGAGGCCTTCGGCAAGCGGATCCATGAGCATTCCGTGTGGGAGGAGCGCATCGCCCAGGCGCGCATCGACATCGAGATGGTCCGCCTGCTGTGCCTGAAGGCCGCGCACATGATGGACACAGTGGGCAACAAGGTGGCGCGCGGCGAGATCGCGATGATCAAGGTCGTCGCTCCGCGGGTGGCGCAGCGGGTGATCGATTTCGCCATCCAGGCGCACGGCGGCGGGGGCGTCGCCCAGGACTTCGGCCTGGCCGAGCTCTATGCCAACACCCGGATCGTGCGCCTGACCGACGGCCCGGACGAAGTGCATTGCCGCACGATCGCGCAACTGGAGTGCCGCAAGCACGAGGGACGCGACTACGCGAGCATCAAGGCCTATTCGAAGTAGCAAGTTTCGCCAGCAGATCGACCAGCACCCGTTGACACCCGACCGACCGGTCGGTAGACTTCAGACAAAAACCAGGAGACAGTGCGATGAATCGGGCATTGACCAACGCGAGACCGCTGCAGCAGACGCTGATCCGTCAGAGGATCATGCGTGGTGAAGGCCGGGGCATCCCGTCTTGTTTGCGGCCCGTCGCCGCCGTTCTGGCGACGCTGGGCCTGTGGGGCGGCAACGCAGCCGCCTTCCAGTTCGAGCCCAACAATCCGGACACGGAGATCCGCTGGGATAACCAGATCCGCTACAACGTCGGCTGGCGCGTGGACGAGCGCGACCGCACGCTGGGGGACACCTGGTCCCTGCAGGGCGGAGACTACAAGTTCGACAAGGGCGACGTGGTGACGAACCGGCTCGACCTGCTCTCGGAGTTCGACTTCGTCTACAAGAAGAACTATGGCTTCCGAGTCTCCGGCTCGGCCTGGGACGACTTCGCCTACAACGACGACGTGACCGGCAATCCAGCCTATCAGGCCGCGGGGCTGGGAACGGCCTATGCGGGCAACAGGTTCACCAGCTCGGCCAGCCGCTACTACACCCACTCTGCCGAGTTCCTCGACGCGTTCGCCTTCGGTCGTGTCGACCTCGGGGGAGCGCCGCTGGATGTGCGGGTCGGTCGCCACAACATCTATTGGGGCGAATCCCTGTTCACGCCGATCCACGGCGTGTCGTATTCGCAGGGCGCGGTCAACTTCGTCAAGTCGCTGGCGACGCCGGGTTCGGAGGCGAAGGAACTCTTCCTGCCGCGCAACCAGATCTCGGCGCTGCTGAGACTGAATGACACCTACTCGATCGCGGCCCAGTACGCGCTGGAGTGGAAGCCTTACCGCCTGCCGGAGGGCGGCACGTACCTGGCCGCCACCGACTACCTGTTCTCGGGCGGAACGCGGATCAGCCCGATCACCAATGCCCCGTTCCTGGGTGATCTCGACAACGGACCCTTCGCGAAGCCGAAGAACCGCGGCGACTGGGGCCTCAACGCCAAGGCGGCGACAGGCTTCGGAACCATCGGCCTGTATTACCGCAAGTTCGATGACAAGGTGCCTCAGTTCCTCAGCAGGGCCAACCCGACGCAATACTTCAGCACCTATGCCAAGGACGTGAAGCTCTGGGGCGTGAGCCTGTCGAAGCTGGTGTCCGGCGGCGTGTCGCTCGGCGCAGAAATCGTGCATCGGAACAACAGCGTGCTGAATACGGTCTTCGGAGCCAGGGATCTCGCGCGCGGCGACACCTGGCACGGGCTCGTCAACGCCGTGGCCGTGATCGGCAAGACGCCGCTGTTCGACCTCGCGAGCCTGTCGGGCGAGCTGACCTACAGCAGGCTGGACAAGCTCAGGTCCGACCCGTCGACCTTCAGGAGCGTGGACTACGTCTGTGCCGGTGTCGGCGGCGACCCGAGGGGCAGCTGGCGCGACGGCTGCTCGACGAAGGATGCCTGGGGCTTGCAGATCTCGTTCACGCCGACCTGGTATCAGGTCCTCCCGGCGCTGGACCTCTCGATGCCCGCCACCTACGCGCGGGGCCTCAAGGGCAACTCGCCGGTGCCCTTCGGCGGCAACCAGAATGCCGGAAGCTGGAGCCTTGGCCTGAGTGCCGACTACCAGGCGAAGTACACGTTCAGCCTCGCCTATACCGACTACTACGGCCCCAGCAGGGCGGTGTCGACGCCGGCCGCCTTCGCGGTCCCCGGCATCGGACCGACCGTGCTGGGCTCATCGAACGGCAACGGGAACCTGCGCGATCGCGGCTGGCTGTCGCTGACGTTCAAGACCACCCTCTAAGACAGACAGGAGACATCGAATGGCACGCAATATCGAAGTCATCGCCGCCGTGATCGGAGCGGTGCTCGCGGGCCCGGCCGTCGCCGGCGCGACCGCGGAGGAGATCAAGGCGCTGGACTCGACTCGCCTGCCTTGGGGCGCCGAGAAGGCCGGCAACAAGGAGGGCACCATCCCGGAGTGGACCGGTGCCGTCAAGCCTCCGGCGACTTTCGACCCCAAGAATCCGACGCACCGGCCGGATCCGTTTGCGAGCGAGAAGCCGCTGTTCTCGATCGACGCGAAGAACATGGACAAGTACGCGGCCAAGCTGAGCGAGGGAACGAAGGCGATGCTGAGCAAGTATTCGACCTACCGCCTCGACATCTACCCGAGCCACCGCACCGCGAACTATCCCAAGTACTACCTGGACAACTCGGTGAAGAACGCCGCGCAGTGCAAGACCGTCAGCGACGGCCTGAAGCTCGAAGGCTGCTGGCCGGGCCTGCCGTTCCCGTTCCCGAAGACGGGCAACGAGGTCATCTGGAACCGCCTGTTCAAGTTCGACGCGCCGGCCTTCACGACCGTCAACATGTCTTCCCGCGTGATCGATACGTCGGGCAACAGCACGCTGACGGCGGCCTCGACCGCGTGGATCCAGTACCCGATCTTCGACCCGAAGCGCACCACGCCGATTTCCGGCAACGAACCCTACGAGGTGCTGCGCCTCGACTACTCGGGGCCCGCCCGCAAGGCCGGGGAGAAGGTCCTGGTGCGCGACTCGGTCGACATGGTCGATACCGGGCGCCGCGCCTGGTCCTACCTGCCCGGTCAAAGGCGGGTCAAGCTGTCGCCGGATCTTTCCTATGACACGCCGAGCTCGACCGGCGGGGGCACGGGCGTCGTCGATGACACCAGTGTCTTCTTCGGCGCGATGGACAGGTACGATTTCAAGCTGATCGGCAAGAAGGAGATGTACATCCCGTACAGCGCCTACAAGATTCGCGATCCGGCCGTGTGTCCGGACTCTGTGCGGCACGTGAAGAACCATCTGAATCCCGATTGCATGCGCTGGGAACTGCACCGGGTCTGGGTCGTGGAGGCGGTGCTGAAGCCGGGCAAGCGGCATGTCTATCCGAAGCGGGTCTTGCAGTTCGACGAGGACTTCCCGGGGGTCGGCATCGCGGACAACTACGATTCGACCGGGCAGGTCTACCGGGTGGTGCTGAACCTGCCGATCTCGCTGTACGAGACGCCCGGCTACCACACGACCGACGAGTACGTCACGCACGACCTGGCGACCGGCTTGTACGCGCACCAGACGGACCCGACGGACAAGGGCGGCTGGGTGATGACGGACATGAAGCCGGACTCGTTCTTCAGCGCCGAGGCCCTGGCGGCCGAAGGCGTGCGCTAGGGCGGCACCAGTCCGCCGAGAAGGAGCAGGTCTTGACAGTCTTGGCGAAGAGAGTTCTTGCGGTCGCGGCGTTCGTCGTGGGCCTGGCAACGACAGCCGGTGCGTTCCAGGGGCCCCTCGACGAGCCGGCCCGATCGAGCGCTCTCGCGGCACGCGGCCCGCTGCTGGCCATCGCAGCCGCCGGAAGCCGCTTCGTCGCGGTGGGCCTGCGGGGCCACATCGTCTACTCCGATGACGCCGGCGCGAGCTGGAAGCAGGCGAGCGTCCCGGTCAGCACCGATCTGGTGGCGGTCTCGTTCCCGAGCGCGACCCAGGGGTGGGCCGTGGGCCATGGCGGGGTCGTCCTGCATACCGCCGATGCCGGCGCGACCTGGACCAAGCAGCTCGACGGCAGGAAGAGCGCCGACCTGGCGATTCGCTACCTGGAATCGAAGGCCGGCAAGCTTCCGGGCGCCGAGAAGCTGCTCGAGCGCGAGAAGCGGCTCGCCGGCGACGGCGGCACGCAGCCGTTGATGGCGGTGCATTTCGAAAGCGAGACCGCCGGCTGTGTGGCGGGCGCGTTCAACCGGCTCTTCTGCACCACTGACGGCGGAGTCTCCTGGACCCCCTGGATGGACCGCATCGACAACCCCAATGAACTGCACTTCTATGCCCTCGCGGGTTGCGCCGACGGCATCTGCCTGGCCGGCGAGCAGGGCATGGTGTGGCACTTCGATGCGGAAGCGGGGCGCTTCGTCACGCGGGCGCTGCCGTACCAGGGCAGCGTGTTCGGGCTGCTCGCCGACGGCGCCCACACGCTGCTCGCTTTCGGCTTGCGCGGCAGCCTGTTTCGCAGCGTCGACGAGGGGAAGTCCTGGGAGCGGGTGTCGATCGGCAGCCAGGCGGGCATCACCGGCGGTGCCGTGCTGCCCGGCGGCGTCGTCCTCCTCGCGACCCAGGCGGGCGAAATCGTTCGCAGCACGGACGACGGGAAGTCGTTCGCCCGGCTTCAGCCCGCACGGCCGATGGCCTACTACGGCGTGATGGGCGCGGCGGGCGGCAAAGCCGTGCTGGTCGGCTCCGAAGGCGTACGGGTCGAGGCTGCGCGTGACTGACAAGACCGATTCGGCAAGCACCAATGGAAGTCGCATCCACATGAGCACAGCAGTCAGCAATGCCCAATCGATGGGAGTCGTTGCCGATCCCAGAGACTTCGACGACGCTTCGGGCAACTGGCTCGAGCGGCTGATCTTCAACAACCGGCTGCTCATCATCGCCGCTTGTGCGCTCGTGACGGCGTTCTTCGCCTTTCAGGTACGCGGCCTGCAGGTCGGCGCGAGCTTCGACAAGATGCTGCCGCACAGCCATCCCTACATCAAGAACTACCTCGACAATCGCCTCGAGCTGCGCGGGCTGGGCGACTCGGTGCGCGTGGTCATCGAGAACCCGAAGGGCGACATCTTCGACCGCGAGTATCTGGCGACGCTGGCAAAGATCAGCGACGAGATCTTCACCTTGCCGGGCGTGGACCGGGCCTGGATGAGAGGGATCTTCACGCCGGTGGTCCGCTGGGTCGAGGTGACCGAGGAGGGCTTCCGCGGCGGGCCGGTGCTGCCCAACGACTACAACGGCAGCGCGAAGTCGATCGAGGACCTGAGGATCAACATCGCCCGGGCCAAGCTGGTGGGAGGCCTGGTGGCGAACGACTACCGTTCGAGCATGATCGTGATTCCCCTGCTGGCCAAGGACGGGAGCGGCAAGGCGCTCGACTACCAGAAGCTGTCGAGCTCGCTCGAGAAGATACGCGAGCGCTACGCGAGCGCCGACGCAGGATCGCCGCCCAAGGTGCGCATGTACGTCATCGGCTTCGCCAAGCTCGCGGGCGACCTGATCGAGGGTCTGGAGAAGGTCATGACCTTCTTCCTGATCGCTGCGGCGGTGGCGGCGCTGGTCATCTTCCTCTACATGCGCTGCCTGCGCAGCACGGCCATCGTGCTGTCCTGCTCGCTGATCGCCGTGGTCTGGCAGCTCGGCATGGTCGTCACGCTGGGCCTCGGGCTCGATCCGTTCTCGATCCTCGTGCCCTTCCTGGTGTTCGCGATCGGCGTCTCGCACGGTGCGCAGAAGTTGAACGGCATCATGCAGGACGTGGGGCGCGGCACGCACAAGTGGGTGGCCGCGCGCTACACCTTCCGCCGGCTGTTCCTCGCCGGCCTCACGGCGCTGCTGGCCGATGCGGTCGGCTTCGGCGTGCTGATGACGATCGACATCCCGGTGATTCGCGAACTCGCGTTGACCGCGAGCCTCGGGGTCGCGGTGCTGATCGTGACCAATCTGATCCTGCTGCCGGTGTTCCTCTCCTACGTGGGCGTCAGCGCGGCCGCCGCGAAGCGCAGCCTGGCCGAGGAGCGCGAGGAGAACCGCGGCCGCGGCTTCGGCAAGCTCTGGAGCTTCCTCGATCGCTTCACCGAGCGGCGCTGGGCCACCGGGGCGCTCGCGGTCGCGGCGCTGCTCGGCGCCGTGGGCTACGTCGGCGCGCAGAACCTGAAGATCGGCGATCTCGATGCCGGCGCGCCGGAGCTGCGGCCCGATTCGCGCTACAACCGCGACAACGCCTTCATCACCGCGCACTACGGCATCTCCAGCGACGTCTTCGCGGTGATGGTCAAGACGCCGGACGACGGCTGCCGGTCCTACGAGACCCTCACCGAAATCGACCGCCTGGGCTGGAGCCTGCAGCAGGTGCCCGGCGTGCAGCGCACCACCTCGCTGGCCGACACGGTGCGCTCCTACACGTCCGGCGCTTTCGAGGGCAACCCCAAGTGGCTGACGATCGCCGATTCGCAGTCGATCATCGATGCGCAGATCAACAACGCGGTGGCCTGGAACGCGGAGCTCCTCAACGCGCGCTGCTCGATGACCCCGCTGCTCGCCTTCCTGTCGGACCACAAGGCCGAGACCCTCGATCGGGTCGTGAAGGCGGCGAGCGAGTTCGCCGCGAAGCACGACGGGGCCGAGCGCAGCTTCCTGCTGGCGGCCGGCAGCGCGGGCATCGACGCGACGACCAACATCGTGGTGCGGGACGCCAACCGCATGATGCTGGCCTACGTCTACGGGTCGGTGATCCTGCTGTGCGCGATCACCTTCCGCAGCTGGCGCGCGGTCGTCGTCGCGGTGCTCCCGCTGGTGCTGACGTCGCTGCTGGCCGAGGCCTTGATGGTGCAGCTCGGCATCGGCGTGAAAGTGGCGACGCTGCCGGTGGTCGCATTGGGCGTCGGCATCGGCGTCGACTATGCGCTGTACCTGCTCTCGGTGCAGCTCGCCCAGCAGCGCCTCGGGCTCTCGCTGGCCCAGGCCTACCAGCGGGCGGTGGCGTTCACCGGCAAGGTGGTCGCGCTGGTCGGCGTCACGCTGGCCGCCGGGGTCGTCTCCTGGGCCTGGTCGCCGATCAAGTTCCAGGCCGACATGGGCATCCTGCTGACCTTCATGTTCGTCTGGAACATGCTCGGTGCGCTGATCCTGATCCCGGCGCTTTCGCACTTCCTGCTGCAGGGCGAGACTCGAACGCGCGAGCATGCCACGCTGCACCCTGTCGGGCCGGCTGCGCCATTCTCCCGGGAGCCGGCGGGCGAAGACGGGGGGACCCAGCGCGCGGGCGATCCGCCGGCGCGGGCGCCGCGTGTCGAGCCGCAACGGGCGGCGTTGTCAGGGCAATGAGCGGAAGAAGGACAAGATCATGGATTTCATCGTCAGCGAGGCCAACGCACTGCTGGAATCGCCGCTGCTGAGGCGCATCGCGCCGTTGACGCTGGGCGGCTACGCCCGCTTCAGGGCGATCATCGACCAGGACGGCGCGATCCCTGCCCGGGTGAAGGCGCTGTTCGTGGCGACGGCCGCCACCACCAAGGGATACCGCGAAATGGCCTTGCGCGAATTGGCGCGGGCGCGGCAGCTGGGCCTCGAACTCCAGGAGGCCTCGGCGGCAGCGATCGTGCTGAGCAGCGTCCGCGGCGAAGGGGCCGCGCTCTCCTTCATCGCGGTGATGGAGGCGGTGTATCCGGGCAGCACCGGCGGGGAAGCGTCGCTGAGCCTGAGGGAGGTGGAGCCGGGGGAGGCCGAGAAGAACTTCCTGGCCTATTTCGGCAGCATGCCTCCGTCCCTCGGCAAGCTCGCCAGCCTGCTGCCGCTCGGCGCCGATGCCTACTACCTGATGCGCGAGGGCACTATCAACGGCACTCCGCTCGGACCGAAATACTCGGAGCTGCTGCTCGTGGCGGTACTCGCCGCGGACTACAGCCCGCTGGCGGCGGTCCACATCAAGGGGGCGCGCACCGCCGGCGCCAGCGAGCACGAGATTGCAGAGGCCATCGTCTGTACCGTCACGACGAGCGGCCTATCGGCCTGGGTGAGCGGCGCCGCGGCGATGGATGCGCCGTGAGATGAGGCTGCCGTAGCGCCTTCGGCGCGCGTGAGGCGGCTAGAAGCGCTCCACGCCTGTGCCAGCACATGACTGCTTGCGGCC
>Ga0105237_10001987_pt1 | contig 26018 bp, 19 predicted proteins | sample KBSC24metaG_FD_81520 | JGI IMG/M metagenome (GOLD analysis project Ga0105237, IMG submission 81520) | Corn rhizosphere microbial communities from Kellogg Biological Station, Michigan, USA - KBS C2-4 metaG | ecosystem: Host-associated > Plants > Roots > Rhizosphere > Soil | place: Michigan, USA...
CTGCAGGCGGACTGGGCGAAGGAGAAGGCACTCGTCGATGAGATTCTCTCATTGCGGGCGAAGTTGCGGGAGTCTCCAGGGGCAGTTACCAACGAGCCACCGATGAGCGAGGCCGACAAGGAAGCCGCGCGGCAACGCCTGCGCGAGTTGCAGGACCGGCTGGCGGCGGCTCAAGGAGACAGGCCACTGGTCCTGCCCAGCGTGGACGAGCAGGCCGTTGCCTCGGTGATCGCTGACTGGACCGGCATTCCCGTCGGACGGATGGTGAAAGACGAGATCGCCACCGTTTTGAATCTTGCGAAGTCCCTGGGGCAGCGCGTAATCGGACAGGACCACGATCTGCAGATGATCGCGAAGCGGGTCCAGACCGCCCGCGCGGGCCTCGAGAATCCCAACAAGCCGATTGGCGTGTTCATGCTGGCCGGCCCCTCGGGAGTTGGTAAGACCGAGACGGCGCTGACGCTGGCCGAGGCTCTCTATGGCGGTGAGCAGAACCTCATCACCATCAACATGAGCGAATTCCAGGAAGCGCACACCGTCTCGACACTGAAAGGCGCGCCGCCGGGCTATGTCGGTTACGGCGAGGGTGGAGTGCTCACCGAGGCGGTCCGTCGCAAACCCTACAGTGTCGTGCTGCTGGATGAGGTCGAGAAGGCCCATCCGGACGTGCATGAGATCTTCTTCCAGGTGTTCGACAAGGGAGTGATGGAAGACGGCGAGGGGCGGCTGATCGACTTCAAGAACACGCTCATCATTCTCACGACGAACGTGGGCACCGATCTCATCATGGGAATGTGCAAGGACCCCGAGCTGCTGCCCGACCCCGAAGGGATTGCGAAGGCGCTGCGCCCGCCGATGCTGAAAAGCTTCCCGGCGGCATTGCTCGGTCGCATCGTCGTGATTCCCTACTACCCGCTGAGCGATGAGATGCTCGGGCGCATCATCCGACTCCAGTTGACCCGCATCGTCGCGCGGATCCGCCAGAACCACGGTGCCGAGCTGCGCTACGACGATGCAGTCGTGAAGCTGATCGCCTCGCGATGCACCGAGCCGGAAAGCGGCGGCCGCATGATCGATGCGATTCTGACGAATACGCTGCTCCCGCAGATCAGCGGGGAGTTTCTAACGCGGATGTCGGACGGAGTCGTCACGCGTGAGATCGCAATTGGCGTCCGGGACAACAATTTCCACTATTCATTCGCTTAGTGCGCATCAGGGAGGTTTCGTAAATGGCTCTCAACATGACAAAACTGATGGTAGGAGCACGCGTGCAGGCGTCGAAGAATCGGACGCTGAGCACGGTGTATCAGCTTTGCCAACAGTACAACGGTCTGCCGTCGAGTTCAGACAACAAGGCACGGATCGACCTCATCCATCTGATCGCGCGCGTGGCCGGCGACTATCTCACCAGCAAGCCGCCACAGGACAGTTACAAGAACGGACTGCGCTGGGATGGCCTCACGGACATCCTGGAGCAACTCGGCGCCGAATCCAAGGCCGCTGGGGTGCGCATGATCAGCGGGCCGACCGATTACAGGAAGATCGACGGATCCGAGCGTAGCTACTGGCTCGAGCTCCTGGACCCTGCGCACCGTCCCGGCTACGTGCTGTCGCCGAAATATTCAAGGTGGTTGACCGACCTGAGCGCGATCCAGACCAAGAAGTCATTCTGGGCCTACATCGGTACGAATGCGGCGGGAAGCGACGCGAGCACGGACGTAACCTACCTCAACGAGACCGAGGGACCGAAGCGATACGAGGTCGAGTTCGACGGCAGCGGTTTGTTGGTGGAGAGCATTGGCAATCAACCCTATACGACGAAGTTGCACCGGACGGAGTTCTCCGGGAACGGCTGGGCCATCTTTGTCGTCAGCCCCACGGGGAAGCTGTATTCAGCGAGCCACATCCTCGGCAAGCTGCACCACTCGAGCTTTCTCGGGGGAAGGCCGGTCATGGCGGCCGGCGAGGTCGTGTCGGAGGATGGCGTGATCAAAGTGCTGACCGCCAAGAGTGGCCACTACCGACCGTCGGCGGACGATCTGCTGCGCCTGGTACAGCAGTTCCCGATGATTCCATCCGACGCCGTCATCCGGCCCGACATGCAGGACGAGCACGACGGCGGCTACGTGACCTTCTACAAGGTCGGCGACTTCAGGGCGAAAGGACTGAAGGCGAAACCACTATCCAAAACGGACGCTCTGGCCGCTGTCCCGGTATGGGCGCGGGATCCACATGCGATGGAGCAGTTCGACAACATGCCCACCGGCCGCATGGCCCGGACCATGGGCTTGGGCCCCAGTGTGGGCCGGGTCAAAGCGTAAGGCGCCGCGGGCATCGGGACCAACATGGCCGGCGAGCCAACCTCATTGCAGACAGCCATTGAGGCCCACAAGGGCGGCCGCCTGGTGGAGGCGGAGGCCGCCTATCGGAGCATTCTGCGGCGCCAGCCGAATAATCCCGACGCGCTCAACTTCCTGGGCATGCTGACGTGCCAGACGGGTAACCCGCAGGCCGCGGCCGACCTGCTGCAGCGCTCGGTCGAGGCGGACCCTTCCAACCCTCACGCCTGGCTCAATCTCGGCAATGTGTTGCTCTTGAATGGCGACAAGGAGCGGGCCCGCTCGTCCTTCGAGAAGGCGACCCAACTCGCGCCCGACCTACCGATGGCGTGGTTCAACCTGGGCGTGTGCCTGGGAAGGTGCCGCCTCCCGGATGGGGCGGCTTCGGCACTGCACGAGGCCTTGAAGTTGGAGCCGGGATACGTTCCGGCGTATATCTCGCTCGCCACGCTGTTGCACTACCTGGGCAATTACAGCGAGGCCGCGGAGGTCTATCGCGAGTGGTTGGCGCACGACCCGGGCAATCCGATGGCGACCCACCTGTTGGCCGCTGCGACCGGTGAAAACGCCCCCGAGCGGGCGAACGACGAGTACGTCAGGCAGCTCTTCGATGATTTCGCAACGAGCTTCGATGAGAACCTGACCGCATTGAAATATCGCGCGCCCGAGCTCATTGCCGAGCGTCTGGGCAGAGAGGTTGCGAGCGACGGCAGCCGCGACATTCTCGATGCGGGGTGTGGCACGGGCTGGTGTGGACCTCTGCTGCGCGGGTTCGCGCGCCGCCTGGTGGGAGTGGATCTCTCCAAGGTGATGGTCGATCAAGCCCGTGTCCGTGCGGTTTATGACGAGCTGGTGGTGGAGGAATTGACGCAGTTCATGCGCACCCGACCTAACACCTTCGATGTGGTGGCCTCAGCCGACACACTGGTTTACTTCGGCTCTTTGGACGAGCCGTTGGAGGCGGCGCGTCATTGCCTGCGCAAGGGCGGGATTCTGGTCTTCACCGTCGAGCGTCTCGATCCTCGGGTCTCCAGCGCGACGTATCGCCTGGAGACTCATGGTAGATACAGCCATTGCGAAGCGTATGTGCGCGATGCGGTTTCGCGGGCTGGATTCATGACTATCACGTCCGAAACTCAGGTATTGAGGCGGGAGCGGGGCCAGGATGTCGTGGGACTCCTCGTGGCGTGCCGGGCGTGAGCCTGAAGCGGGACTCATTGGTTGAAAAAGCGCGTGTTATCCTGCTATTAGTGCCGAAACCTTAGGCGGGGTTGCAACCCATGGCTCGCTCCAAGGTAGTCGAATTCGACTACTATCAATTCATCGGACTCCTGCGTCGCGCCTCTGATGCCGGGAAGCGTATCGACAAGACGGATGCCGGGCGCTGGGCGGCCTACATTAAAACCAAGGGAATCAATGAGGTGGCCGCCACTGCCATTGCGCGACAGAAATTCGACAGCGCGGTACCGGTCATAATCGACGAAGGTCAGGGCACCGACGGTCTTTACTTCTACTCGAAAAATGACGAGGGATGTCTGAGACTGCAGGTGATCGAGTAGACCTCGAGTGGCAGAAAGCTATCAGGACAAGCGCTCGGTCCAGATCGCGAGCCCCTTCGGCGCGAATGTGCTGTTGTTCGCTGGGATGTCGGCGGTCGAGCACATCAGCCAGCCGTTCCGCTACGACCTGACTCTCTATAGCGAGAAGCCCGACCTGGATGCGGACGAGATCCTGGGTAAGCCGCTGGTCGTGCACCTCGACACAGGGAAGTACAAGCGCCATTTCCACGGGCTGGTGAGTGAATTCTCCCAGACGGGCTTCAGCGAGCGTTTCCACGAATACCGCGCGGTGATTCGGCCGTGGTACTGGTTCCTCACCCGTACGTCAGATTGCCGCATCTTTCAGGGCAAGAGCGTGCCCGAGATTTTCAAGGCGGTGTGCGCACAGGCCCACTTCAAGGATTTTGAGACGCGGCTGGGGAGCTATCAGCCCTGGGAGTATTGCGTCCAGTACCGCGAGACGGACTTCAATTTTCTGAGCCGCCTGCTCGAGCAGGAAGGCATCTTCTATTACTTCGAGCACTCCGCGGACAAGCACGTGCTGGTTCTCACCGACGATGTCGCGCAGTGCAAACCGATCGACGGGTACGGCTCCGTGCCGTTCTACCCGGAGACGGACGGTCTGCGCGAGCGCGATCACCTGCAGTCCTGGGCGGTGGGCAAATCGTTTCAAGCCGGAAGCTTCGCCACGCGCGAATACAACCTGGAGCAGCCCTCTCCGATCCTCGCCGGCACCTCCTCAATCTCGCGCAAGCACGGTGCCACCGATTACGAGGTTTTCGATTTCCCGGCCGATGCCACGCAGCTCACCTCGAGCGGTGTCGAGCAGGTGGCCAAACTGCGTGTGCAGGAGTTGCAGGCGTCGCAAAAGCTCGCGCGCGGCTCCGGGGACGCAGCAGGGCTGGCCGCGGGCAAGGTGTTCAAACTCACCAATCACCAGAGCAAGGCTTTCAACATCGAGTACCTGGTGACCTCCACGTCGATCGACCTGAGCTCCGACAGCTATCACGCGGGAGGAGGGTCGAAGGGGACGCAGTTCGCTCTCTCGGTCGAAGGGGTGGACGTGCGCGAGGCGTACCGGCCAGCCCGGAGCACGCCAAAGCCCGTGATCCAGGGGACCCAGACGGCGGTCGTGGTGGGGCCGGCGGGCGATGAGATCCATACCGACACGCTCGGGCGCATCAAGGTGCAGTTTCACTGGGACCGCTACGGCAAGCTCAATGAGAACAGCTCCTGTTTCGTGCGGGTCAGCCAGATCTGGGCGGGCAAGAGCTGGGGCGGGATCTACATCCCGCGCATCGGTCAGGAAGTGATTGTCTCATTCCTCGAGGGGGATCCGGATCGCCCGCTGGTGATCGGTAGTGTTTATAACGGGACCAACAAGCCGCCGTTCGCCCTACCGGACAACAAGACGCAGAGTGGCATCCGCTCGCGCAGCTCGACCGGTGGTACGGCAGACAACTGCAACGAGCTGCGCTTCGAGGACAAGAAAGGCTCGGAGTTGGTCTTTCTGCATGCCGAGAAGGACCAGACGCTCGAGGTAGAGAATGACGAGTGTCACTCCGTCGGGCACGATCGCAAGAAGGACGTCAAGAACGACGAAAACACGACGATCGGCAAGAACCGCACCGAATCCGTCGGCGAGAACGAATCGATCTCCGTCGGCAAGGATCGCTCGGAAAGCGTGACCGGCGGGGAGAGCATCGATATCGGCAAGGACCGCTCGCTCACCGTCGCTGGCAGCAGCACGATCAGCGTCGGCAAGGACGAGACGGTGACGGTGACCGGCAACCGCACCGACGAGGTTGGCAAGGACGAGCAGGTCACGATCGGCAAGAACCGCACCCACAGCGTCGCCGACAAGGATTCGCTCTCGGTCGGCAAGCAACTGCTGATCGATGTTGGGGATGAAATCGTCATCCAGTCGGGCTCCGCCAGCATCACCCTGAAAAAGGACGGCACCATCACCATCAAGGGCAACAACATCACGCTCGATGGTGGCGGCAAGATCAACGTGAAAGCCGGCGGCGATGTGATCGTGAAGGGCAGCAAAATCACGCAGAACTGAGCGCAGCAAGTCATGAATACGAGAGACAAGAATTCGCCCAGCGTTGCAGAAACCGACACCCAGAGAGGGGAGTTGGATTCGCTGTTGCGGGCGCCGGTATCGCAGCATCGACCGGTATTGACCGCCGCCGACGGGTCGGCAGTGGTAGACGCTGCGGCGCCGACGAGGGTTGTGACGGATGAGCCGTTTCAGGTGATCGAAGCGGATGTTGATGGCAAACGGGTGCGGATTGTGGCACGCGACGAGATTGTCCTCGAGTGTGGCGATGCTTCCATCACCCTGCGTCGCAACGGTCGCATCATCATCAAAGGCACTTACATCGAGACCTCCTCGGAGGGCACCAACCGCATCAAGGGTGGCCAGGTCCGGATCAACTGATGTCGCGCACCACCGCAGAGCCGCTGTGGGATCTGGTCGAAGAGAGCCTGGACGAGGCGGTCTTTCTCTGGAAGCGCTGGGAGGCGGATCTCGCCAGTTCCGTGCGCAACCTGGAAGAAGTCAGATCATGGACAGAGGATCGACTGCAGGGCGCGCTCGATGGTGTGCGCGTTGCGGGCCATGAGCTCGTGCGACTGACGCAAGCGGCGGTTGGTGGAGACGATCCAACGCAGTTGACGGTCTGCGCGCATTTGCTGGCTGCTGTCTCTGCGCCTGAAGCTCGCCTGCAGCTCGCTACAGCCATCGGCGAGGCCACTGGCGCGCGTCTCTGGTCGATGATACGCGGTATCGAACCGGCCGAGTTGGACGCGAGCTTTGCGCCGGTGACCGCCGCGCTCTCATCCGCGAGCCCCGAACACCTTGCGGCACTCTGCCGGCTGAAGGCTTTCCGACGATCGCCGCCCGGGCGTGAAGTCCCCGCGGTGTTCGAATCGGGAGAGCCGCTGCTGCAGGCGGAGGCACTACGGGTCTTACGCCATGCGAAGGACGACTCGGCCGGCAAATACATCGAAGCCGGTTTGAAAAGTGACAGCCGTGCGCTTCGCAGGGCCGCGATCGAATGTGGCGCGTACCAGAGGCAGGCGAGTGCGTGGGAGGCGGCACGAAAGCTCGTGTATGAACGGGACCCTGCGTCGGAACCATTCCTGTCGCTGCTCGCGGCGTTGGGAACGTCCGAAGATGCAGCTAGTGTCATCGCGGCTCTGAGTGAACCATCTCTGCAGCGTGCTGGCCTGTTCGCTCTGGGTTACATCGGCACGCCCGAAGCAGTCGACATATGTTTGAAGGCAATGCGCGAGCCGAAGCTCGCGCGCAGCGCGGGCGAGACGTACTGCGTCATTACCGGAGCCGATCTGGTGCGTGATCGTCTCGCGGCACCGGAGCCTCCAGACAGTGACTCGCTGCCCGCGTTCGAGGCCGATTCGCTCGATGCCGAGCTTGTGCCGGCCGCCCACGACCTGTGGCCATTGCCGGACGAGCCTGCGGTCCGCAGTCATTGGCAGGGAGTCGGCTCGAGCTACGTGCCCGGCGTACGCCACTTGTATGGGAAGCCCGTCGACCTCGCAGTGTTGGTAGCCGCGATCGAGAGCGGGCCCATGTTGCGGCGGCCGGATCTGATCGGGGAGCTCACAATCCGTACTGGGGGCCGTTACGATGTCGAGGCACGGGCGTTTGCGCATGTGCAGCGCCGGATGATGGCTGACGGGCGCGGCGCCATGCGGTAGTGGGCCGCCCCAGCACAAATGCTCCAGATCGACAATCAAACACCCTTCTATGCGGTCATGTCCGTGCTCCCGGATCAGGAGGGCGTGGATACGTTGTATGTCATCGTCAAGGCGACGCTGGTGTTGCGGCCGAAGCTGGCTCTGGCGCCGGTGCAGATTCCCGTGACCCTGGCTGACGAGTATCACGCTGACCCCGCGGATTCGAGCCTCAAGCAAGTGTCGGAGTTGCACATTGGCAAGCCGGGTACCGATGTACTGTTGCTGGGTCGAGCGTGGGCCCCCGCGGGCCAGGCGGTCGCGGAGACCTGGGTTCGTGTGACTGTGGCCGAGCGACAGAAGACGATCCGCGTACTCGGCGATCGCAGTTGGAGAGCAGACGGCACGCCAACGTCGCCCCAGCCTTTCGAAGCGATGCCGCTCGTCTGGGAGCGCGCTTTCGGTGGGGTTCACCAGCTTCCGGACCGCATGCTGGCAGAGGAGCGCAACCCGGTTGGTGTTGGGTTCGCTGGTAAACGCAGCGCCGAGGAGCTTCTTGGGCACCCGGTGCCCAACCTCGAAGATCCCGCAACGCCGCTCGAGCAGGCGGGTCAACTGTGCACGCCGGCTTGCTTTGCGCCGAGCGCGCCGCATTGGTTACCGCGGCGTGCGTTCGCGGGCACATATGATGAGCGTTGGCGGCGGTCACGCGCGCCTTATCTTCCTGCGGATTTCGACGCACGATTTTTGAGTTGTGCTGTGGCTGAGCTGGCGTTTGATCGCTATCTGCAGGGCAATGAGCCAATGGAGGTTCGGGGCGCGACGCCGGACGGTCCCATCTCCTACACCTTGCCACTCGCTCAACTCGAAGTGGAGGTGAAGGTCGCGGGGAGCCTCGAGCGGCCTCCAGCGAATCTCGAGACCGTTCTCCTCGAGCCCGATGAGAATCGGCTGTGTCTCACCTGGCGGGCCGCGTTGCCCTGCGATCGCAAGGTGCTGAAGATCGAGAAAGTGACAGTTACCCGCAAGCGGGCGGGAGCGCGCGTGTAAATGCCCGCCGTGGTACTCGCAAGCAGTGTGTTGTGTGCAGCCGGGCGCGGCCCGGAACAACTGTGGGCATCCGTTCGCGCCGGGATCGCGCGCATTGGCAGCTCCCGGGTGATGGATCGCAACTTTGAGCCGATCCGGATGGGCCTCGTCCCGGAGGATGCGCTGGAGCCGGAGCTGCTGCCGGAGCTGGAATCGCTTCCGTTGCCCTCACGCGCTCGACGCATGCTGCGGCTCGGGGCACCGGCTCTGCGGACCCTTCTGGAGAGCGCTGGCCCGTCGCCCGTTCGCCTGTTTCTGGGCTTGCCCCAGCTGCCGGTCGCGGAGGCACAGTGGCTGAAGGGATTCGCACTGCACCTTGGCAAGCTCGCGGGGATGCAGATCGACTCAGCAAACAGTCGAGTCGTGCCTTCCGGACGCGCTGCCGCACTCGGTGCGCTCGAGCTGGCGCTCGATGCATTGGAGCGCGACCCGGCCCGGCCAGTCATTGTCGGTGGAGTCGATACCTTTCTGGACTCGAGGCTGCTGGCAGCACTCGATGCCGAGGGACGCATTCTCAGCAGCCGGGTAATGGACGGCTTCATTCCTGGAGAGGGCGCGGGGTTTCTGGTGCTCGCCGACGCAACGCTCACCACCTCATTCGCCAAATTGCCCGACGAGGCTCAGAGCGAGACCACGGTTACGGTGGAGGCGGCCGCTTCGACTTCTGACCCGGGCCACCGCAGTGGAACGGAGCCGGCGCGGGGCGAGGGCCTCGCCCAGGCCATGGACTTGTTGCGCAATCGTTTGCGGAATGCGACCGAGCCGGTAGGGACCACTTTCGCCGGCCTCAATGGAGAGAGCTTCGATGCCAAGGCGTGGGGCGTCGCGCGCCTACGGCATTCCGACTTTTTCGCGCCCGCCATGGCGCTGGAGCATCCGGCCGACTGTTTCGGGGACGCCGGCGCCGCAACGGGTGCGATCCTGCTGAGTTTGGCCTCGAAAGCGCTCGCGGCGGGCCATCGCACCGGCCCCGCATTGGTGTGGGCCGCATCGGATGGCGAATCCCGCGCCTGTGCTTTAATGTCACGATCCAGGACCTTCGGGCGCGCGGGGGACATGTAATGCCGGTGACAGTGTTCGCCAACTGCCGGGGCGTCTCACACAAGGGGAGTGGGGGCATGAGTCCAATCTTCCCCGACGTATGCAAGACGCCAACGCCCGGCGGGCCGGTCCCCATTCCGTACCCGAACGTCGGCAAGGCCTCTGACACGTCCTCCGGCCCGACCACCGTAAAGATAGACGGGCAGATGCCGATGACTCAGGGCTCCAAGTACATGATGAGCACAGGCGATGAGGCCGGTACCGCTGGCGGCGGCGTTGTGAGCAGCAAGGTCAAGGGGCCCTGCGAGTTCATGATGTATTCCTTCGATGTCAAATTCGAAGGCAAGAACGCCTGCCGGCTGGGAGATCCGCTCTTTCACAACGACAAGAACGGGATGGGCTGAGCGATGGAGATGGGAGAGCCTGTTGCCGTCGTCGTCGCCGCACCGTCTGACGAGAAGTGCTGGGCTTGTGAGAGCGATCCCCCGCAGCAGCTGCACAACGATCTCGACGAGAGCCCTGATTCCATCGGGGAGCCCGAAAACGACCTGAAAAACGACTCGAGCAAACTCGGCACCAACCTCGGCCATCGCCCTGTCTGGATGATCAGCGCGCCGGACGAGCATGAAGGGCAGAAGATCACGCGCGCCTGTGAGGTGATCCCCGGGGCTCACCATCTGATTCCCGGGAATGCCTCGCTCAAGAACGTTCCGAAGATGCTCGATCTGATCGATGCTGGCCGCGGCAAGATCCAGTCGGATATCGGCTATGACATCAACTCCGCGCAGAACGGGATCTGGTTGCCGGCGAACTACGGCGTGCGGCCGGACTCGGACTTCGGGAAAAAATGGAGTGCCTACTCGTTCAAGGACGACTATGCGCGGGCGGCGATGAAGCGCGCCGGGGCACAGTTCCACGATGCCCATCCCAGATACAGCGACAACACCATCAGAACGCTGCGCGCCATCGCGGACAAGATCAATCTCAAGAAGCCGCAGAAGTGCGGTGTCTGCGACAAGGAGCTCGCGGACAAGGCGCGACCGCCTTACGGGCTGGTCGGCCGCCTGAATGCCGTCTCGCGCATGCACCGGCGGTTTCTGGCCGGTCCGGTACGCAAGTGGCCGATCAGTTCGGGCTACTTCACCTCCAGCCGGTCGCAGCTCATGCTGCTTCCCGATCCGGCGCTGTGAGCGGGCGGGCGCATGTATTTCAAGCTGAGTTATGACTACCCGATGGACGATGACGGCGGATATTACATGCCGAAGGACGGGATCGATTTTCCGGGCATCGAGAGCTGGTCGCTGGGGCGGCCATTCGACACGCCTCCGCCGGATCCCATCCGCATTGAGCTGGTGCCGGTCACGGACTTCACGGGAGAGCCGGCGCCGATGTTCGACCGCTACATGTGCCTCATGGGGGAGGCGATGGTGGGCGCGCTTCGCCGCTGCGGCGTGGACAACATCGATACCTACCCCGCGATTCTGGTCGACAGCGTGAATCATCGGGAGTTCGAGTACCTGGCCATCAACATCCTGGGACTGATCGCGGCCGCGGATCTGTCCAAGTCGGAATGGAGCAATTTCGACGGCGCGGCCCGGATCGACACGCACTTCGATGCGCTCGCGGTCGATCCTGACAAGGCCCGCGGCCAACTGATGTTCCGCCTGGCCGAAGATACCGGGACGATCGTCGTACACGCCAAAGTGAAGCAGGCTCTGGAGTCCGCGGGCATTGCCATGTTGCGGTTCACTCCGGTCTGAGCCTCAAAGGGGCAGTGCACGGATGAATCTCACCCTCGAGATAGTCAGTCCCAACGGCCAGGGTCTCGGACCCGCGCGCTACAAGGTGTTCGGCGCCGAGGGCGGCCGCATTGGTCGGGCGCCGGATTGTGACTGGGTGCTTCCGAGTCCGTACATCTCGCGCCATCACGCGACGATCCGTTGGGTCAGCGGCACGTATTACGTCGAGAGCACTGGTGAGAACGGTGTCGCCATCAACGCTGCGCAAGCGATGATTCCGCAGCGGGAGCGGCGCGCCCTCAGGAATGGCGACCGGCTTTTCATCGACGAGTACGAGATCACAGTTGGAATCGCCGTTGCGGCCGCCGAGAGCCCCGCCGCCCGGGGACTGAGGAGCTTCGCGCCAGTCGAAGATCCTCTCGCAGATCTGGTCGCGACGGCTCGGTCACCCGCGTTGGTTGATCCTCTGGAGCCCTCGCATGACGAGCTCGATCCGCTGAAGCATCTGTCGGGTGGGGTGTCAGGGCGCGCGGCGCCTGCGTTCACGCCCGCGGAGGTCAACTGGAATCATACGGCTGGCGTGCGGGATCAGTTCACGCCGCCGGCTGTCCCCTCAGGGACGATTCCGGATGATTGGGATAAAACCAGTTTCGGGCCGGGCAATACTTCGGGCCCGGCCCAGAAATCTTTCAGCTCCGGGGGGCCAACAGGCAAGGCGCCGACGTCTGGGTTTTCGCCGATTCCCGAACGTTGGGATGAGACGAGTTTCAGTCGTCCGGAGGTTCCGGATGCGGCAGTGGCCGACGCGGGCGGTGCGGGGTTGCGGCCGGCCGGTCAGGGGGCGGCATCCGCCCAAGCGTGGTCACCGGCTCGGGGGGCATCGGCCCAGGGATCACTGGTCCATGGGTCGCCAGCCCAGGGAGCGCCGATCGCAGGCGGGTTGGGAGTTCGCGGCACGCCGCTTCCGTTGCGGCCCGCGCCGGTTGGGCAGGGTGCCTCGGCGCCGCAACAGAGGCCGACACAGCGGGGGGGGGCCCAACAGAGTTCGACACAGCAGGGCCCAACACAGCAGGGCCCGACACACCAGAGCCCGGCCCACCAGAGCACCGCACACCAGAGTTCGGTCCACCAGCGCCCGGCGCAACGAACACCCGCGCAGCAGGGTGCCGCGCACCAGACCCGGCCGACGCAGGATCTGACGCAACAGGTTGTGCCTGAGCCCGACTCGCAACAGACCGCGGGCCCGACCACCGACTTCGATCTCACAGCTTTCCTGCGCGCTGCCGGCGTCGATCCGGCGACCGTCCCAGCCGACACAGCCGCATCGCTGGGAGTTATCCTGAAAACGGTCGTGCAGGGGGTTATGGAGGTCTTGCACGCACGCGCGGAGATCAAGAATGAGTTCCGCTTGCCGCACACTCAAATCCGGACCGCGGAGAACAATCCGCTGAAGTTCTCCGTCAACGCCGAAGAAGCGCTGAACTCCCTGCTGGGGAGGCGTAGCCCTGCGTACCTCCCGCCGGTGGATGCGTTCGAGGATGCCTTCGACGATATCCGCTTCCACCAGATGGCGATGCTCGTCGGCATGCGAGCTGGATTCGAACACGCCACGAAGCGTTTCGATCCACAGCGGCTGCAGGAAGTGTTCGAGAAGCGGGGGACGCGGGGTGGTCTGCTCCAGATGGCCACGAAATCCCGCTACTGGGAGTTATATATCGAGGAGTTTCGCCAGCTGACCGGGGATCCTGACGATGCCTTCCGGCGCCTGTTTGGCGACGTGTTTGCCAGCGCCTACGAGCAGCAGCTGGAGCAATTGAAGCGCAGCCGCCGCAAACCGCCGCGCTGAACGACAAGCAGAGGGACAGACATGTTATTACGTCGCACTTTGGGCGCCTCGATCGCCTGCGTCGCGGTTGCGCTCGCGGGCTGCGCCGCGAAGCCGGCGAAGCCTGTGCAAACCAAGGCCGTGCTGTCGGCGGCTGCGGATGTCAATCCCGATTCCAGCGGCCGGCCGTCGCCGATTGTGGTGCGGATCTATCAGCTGCGCGGCGACACCGAATTCAACAATGCCGAGTTCTTCGCCCTGTATGAGAGGGACAAGGAGACGCTCGGGGCGAGTTTGATCGGACGCGACGAGAAGACGCTCTTTCCGGGCCAGCAGATCGAGATCGATCTGCCGCTGTCCGGTGAGGCACGTTTTGTCGGCGCGGTGGCGGCGTATCGCGAGATCGGGGCGAGCCGCTGGCGGGCGGAAATCGGGCGTCCGGAGAAATCGCTGCTGAAGGTCTTGGCGACGCAGCGCATCAACATCAGCGTCGGGAAGGACGCTATCACCTTGTCGACGAAGAACTGATCCCGTGGGCGGGCAGCAAAGAGGCACACTGACCGATGTCAGACGATAATCGCGTGGTCTGGTCCGAGGGGCTATTCCTGCGGCCGCAACACTTTCAGCAAATGGAACGGTATTTCGAGGCCTACATCGAAGGCCGTGCCGCGATCCTGCACCCGTACTCGTGGGGAGTCACGGAGCTCGAGATCGAGCGCGACCTGTTGGGCATCGGCAAGTTGGGGTTGCGCCGGGCACGCGGGATCTTTCCGGACGGGACACCGTTCGTGATGCCTGATGCCGATCCGTTGCCGGCCCCGCTGGAAATCAGTACGCAGCTGCGCGACCAGGTGGTGTATCTCGCCATCCCCTTGCGTAAATCCGGCGCCGCGCTCTCGACTCGCCGCGACGGCGTGACCGAGAGCACGCGCTATCGCAGCCGTGATCATCAGACTCGCGATGTCATGTCGGATCTCGCGTCCGTCACCGAGCTCGAAGTGGCTGCTTTGAGCGCGCGGTTGATGCCCCAGAGCGAGCCTGCCGAAGATTTCGCCCAGATACCGGTTGCGCATGTCATCGAGTGCCGCGCTGACAAACAGGTGGTGCTCGAAGATCGATTCATCCCGACGGTACTGAGCTGTGGGGCCGCGCCACGGCTGGCCACGTTCCTATCGGAGCTGCAGGGCATGCTCCATCAAAGAGGCGAGGCCCTCGCTGCGCGAGCTGTTGCGAGTGGTCGTGGCGGGGCAGCCGAGATCGCCGACTTCCTCGTGTTGCAAGCGGTGAATCGCTACGAGCCCATCGTTACTCACTATGCCGCCACCGCGCGGTGTCATCCGGAGAGTCTGTATCGGCTGGCACTGGAAATCGCCGGTGACCTCTCCACGCTCTTGACCACGTCCCGCCGCCCGACGCAGTTCCCAGGCTATCGTCACGATGCGCTGCGGGCGAGCTTCGAGCCGGTCATTCAGGCGTTGCGCGGGCTGCTGAGCACTCCGCTGCAGGAGAACGCGATCCCGATTCCGCTCGTGCAGAGAAAGTTCGGCATCAGCGTGGGGACGGTCCCTGACCGCACGCTCTTCGACACCGCCGGCTTCGTGTTGGCGGCGAGGGGCGACATGCCTACTGAAGAGTTGCGGCGGCGCTTTCCGCAGCAGCTCAAGATCGGACCGGTGGAGAAGATTCGTGATCTCGTCAACCTGCAGTTGCCCGGGATTGCGATTCAGGCAATGCCTGTGGCACCCCGGCAGATCCCGTATCACGCGGGCTTTGTCTATTTCGAGCTCGACCGCGCCGCGGAGCTGTGGCGTGAGTTGAAGTCCTCCGGCGGAATCGCGATCCATCAGTCCGGCGAGTTTCCCGGTCTGACGCTCGAGTTCTGGGCGATCAGGAGTTGATCGATGCCCACTTCACCTCCTCCGCCCGATGATCCCTTCGCCCCGAACGACGCGACAATCTTGCGACCGAGGCCGGGACGTCGTCCGGGGACACCGCAATCAGGTCCGTCGCAACCGGGCCCGGGACAAGCGGGTGCAGGCGCACCGCCAGGTTCGCAGCCTTTGCCTTCTTCGCCATCGATGCGCTACGCGACTGCCGGCGGGCCGAGCGTAAGCGAGTTCATCTCTGCCGGTCGCAACCCGCTGGTACAGGCGGCCGTGCCTCTGTTGGTCCTGGCGGGACGCTTGCGCGGACAGATCGCCAACGCGGACGTGGAGAGCGTGCGACGTCAGTGTGTTCAGGAAGTCCGTGCGTTCGAGGATCGCCTGCGGGAAGGTAATGTACCGTCCGAGGACGCGTTGGCCGCGCGATATGCCTTGTGTACGGCAATCGATGAGGCCGTTCTCAACACGCCATGGGGAGCGCAGAGCGGCTGGGCGAGTCAATCGCTCCTGGTCACCTTTCATCGTGAGGCACAGGGCGGAGAGAAATTCTTCCAAATCCTCGACCGCTTGCTGACAGAGCCGCAGCGTTACTTGGGACTGCTGGAACTGTACTACGTGTGTCTTGCCGTCGGATTCGAGGGGCGGTATCGGCTCGACCAGGGTGGCGCACAACGGCTGGCGGATATACGTCGTGACCTGTACCAGCGAATCGAGAGGATTCGCGGTAGCGTCGAGCCCGAGCTATCACCGCACTGGAAGGGCGTGGAGGACCGGCGCAATGCGGTCATGCGGGTGGTACCGTTGTGGGTAGTGGCTGCTGCCTGCGCCGCGGTGTTGGTCGTTACCTACATCTGGTTCAACTCGCGACTCAACACCCGCGCCGCTCCGATCAATGCGATGCTCGGCAATGTCGGCCTGGAACGGTTCCAGGCGCCACCGCAAGTGGGAGCGCCTGCGAGTGGGCTGGCACAATTTCTCGCTCCACAGATCAGTCGCGGCGTGGTCGCCGTGCAGGAGCAGGGAGACCGCACGCTGATCACCGTAACCGTTCCCGGCCTGTTCGCCTCGGGAAGCGCCCGAGTCGACACGCGTTATGGCGCGCTCGTCCACGAAATCGGGGCCGCGCTCAACAAAGTGCCGGGACGGATCATCGTGACCGGACACACGGACGATCAACCCGTCCGCTCGTTCCAATTCCAGGATAACTACGAGCTCTCTCGTGCTCGTGCCCAGTCGGTAGCGCAGCTTCTGAAGCAAGACGTTCAAGATGCCGGGCGGATCGACTCGGCCGGCAAGGGTGATTCCGACCCGCTCTACAAACCTGCCGATCTGCCCGAGAATCGCGCGCGCAACCGCCGCGTGGAAATCGTGCACCGCCGGGATCTGTGACAGCCATGTTGGCACTGTTAAAAAATCGTATCTTTCTGGTCGCCCTGGGCCTGGTCCTACTGGCGCTCATCATCTGGTTCGCGGGTCCGTACTTCGCGTTTGCCGACTACAAACCGCTCGAAAGTGTCGTGGCGCGTCTCGTCGCGATCATGGTTCTGGCGGTGGGCTACGCTGTGTATGTTCAGGTGCGATATTTGCGCAGCGCACGCGCGAGTCAGCGGCTCGCGAGTGAAGTCTCGAAGCAGGAAGAGGGGGCGAGTGGTGCCGCCGCCGGGGCGCCAGCCGGGGATGCCGCCCAGCTACGTAAGCGTTTCGACGAGGCCGTCGAGGCGCTCAAGAAATCCAAGCGCGGCGCAGTCAGCCTGTATCAACTTCCGTGGTACATCATCATCGGCCCGCCGGGTGCCGGAAAGACCACTGTGTTGGTCAACTCCGGACTGAACTTCCCCCTGGCACAGAAATTCGGCAAGGAGGCGCTGCGGGGTGTCGGTGGTACCCGCAACTGCGACTGGTGGTTTACGGATGAGGCCATCCTGTTGGATACGGCCGGCCGTTATACGACTCAGGATTCCAACGCCCGGGCGGATGCGACCGGTTGGGGCACGTTCCTCGAGCTGCTGCGTAAGTTTCGGGGTCGCCAACCCATCAACGGCGTGATCGTGGCCATCAGCGCGAGCGATCTCGTTGCGCTGGATGAGCGTGAGCGCGAGCACCATGTCGCGGCAATTCGTGAGCGGCTCGATGAGATCGGCCGCAACCTGCGGATCAAAGTTCCCGTGTATGTGCTCGTCACGAAGTGCGACCTCATTGCGGGCTTCGTCGAATTCTTCGAGGATCTTGGCCAGGAGGCGCGCTCGCAGGTCTGGGGCACCACGTTCCCGATCGAGGCGAGCGAATCCGGCGGCGCCACAGAGTCTTTCGAGGGAGAATTCGACAAACTCATCGAGCGCCTGCAGCAACGTGTCTTCACCCGTATGGAAAGCGAGCGAGACGCGCGCAGGCGCGTCGGAATCCTAGGCTTCCCACAGCAGATGGCCACTCTGAAACCCCTGCTCGGCGATCTGCTGAAGGGGGCCTTCACGGCCACCGGCTTCGATAGTCGCATTCTGCTCCGGGGTGTGTACTTCACCAGCGGAACGCAGGAAGGCACGCCGATCGACCGGATGCTGGGTGCCATTGGCCGCACATTCGGATTCACCAGCGCTGTCTCAGCGCCCCCGGCAGGCCGGGGCAAGGCGTACTTCATCGAGCGGCTGCTGAAGAACGTGATCTTCCAGGAGTCCGGTCTCGCAGGCGTGAATCGTCGCGTGCAGTTGCAGAAGATCGCGGTGCAGTCGGTGGCCTACATCGCCTGTATCGTCGTACTCCTGCTCGGGATGTTGTGGCTGATCGTCAGCTACAACGCGAATGCCTCCTACATCGACAGTGTAGCCGAGGCGAGCAAACCTCTTCCTCCGGCGCAGGCAGCGGCGGATGCTCCTGGTGCAACACTGGATGTGGCGTTACCCGAACTCGATCTACTGCACGACATAACCGCGGTGGCCGAGAAATATAAGGGCAATGTGCCCTGGCACATGCGGATGGGTTTGTATCGGGGCAGCGCGTTAGGGGAGGGGGCACGTGACGCGTATTCGCGCGAGCTCAATGCCACCATTGTTCCCGTTCTGCGCTCGCGCTTCGAGCAGGATCTGCAGGCAAACGTCGCAGCTCCGGATCGGCTCTATGAGTATTTGAAGGGATACCTGATGCTCGGCGATGCGAAACATCGGGATGCCGATTATCTGCGCTTCGTCGGTCAGAACGAATGGGCGCACGCGTTTGCGCGCGATCCGGCAGCGGTGCAGCGCCTCACGATGCATTTCGAGCAACTGTTACCGGATGATCGTCTGAAATCCGTGCCACTCAACGAGCAGGCGACCCAACAGGCGCGCGTCGCGCTGCGTAACGCGACCCTGCCGGTGTTGATGTACGACCGCTTGAAGGTGAATTACGTCGATGACTCGAAACGAGCGGTGCGGCTCGATGTTGTTGCTGGCGGTGGGGCGGACAGAGCGCTGGTGCGCCGCAGTGGCAAGCCGCTGTCGCAGCCCGTTCCGGCGCTGTATACGCGCGCGGTGTTCAACGAAATCAACACGACCGGAAAATACCAGCTCACGCAACAGTTCGTCGCGGACAACTGGGTTTTTGGCGATAACGCCTTCGACATGAGCCGGGGCGGCGCGTTGCTCTATGACGTGCTGAACCTCTACGAGGCCGACTACATCCGTGTCTGGGACGAGGTCGTGAAGGATGTTGGAATCAAGCGCTCCGCCGATACCCGCGAGTTCGCGGATGTGCTCGACATCATCTCGAGTCCCACGTCTCCCCTGAAGGGCTTCCTGACAGCGGTCGCGGCCAACACGGATCTGCTCGAGCCCGATACCTCGGTGGCGGGCCAGGCCAGCGGTGCGCTCGACAAGGCGCTCGATGCGAAGCTGGGTGGATTGAAGAAGATTCTGGGAGCACCGCCCGAGGGCGCGGCGCCACCGGGCACGAAGGTGACCGTCTACTTCGAGCCCATCCGGCGCCTGGTGGACGGACCGCCGGGGCAGGCGCCGATTGATCAGATGCTTGCCAGCCTGCAGCAGCAGTCGCGACGTTTGCAGACTACGGGCTCGGGCGTAGGTCAGCAGAGCGCGCAGGATCCCTCTGTCCAGGCGGCGGTGGGTGATGCGAAACGCTCGCTCGATCTGATGGCGAAGCAGATGCCGGCCCCGCTCGGGAATATCCTGGCGGAAGTCGCACAACGCAGCGAAGCCATCGTCAGTACACAAGCCCGTGGAGAGCTTGCACGCCGCTACGCGCAGCAGGTAGTGAGCGAGTGCCACGAGCGCGTCGAGGGGCTGTTTCCGATGAATCCCGCAAGTCCAACCGACACGAAGCTCGAGGATTTCACCCGCGTGTTTGGCCCCGGTGGGGTGTTTGATACGTTCTACCGTGAAAATCTGGCGCCGCTCGTTGATACCACCGGGTCGCAGTGGCGCTGGCGTGACGGTGCCGCGGCGGGTCCTGCCGCGATGCTGCAGCAGTTCCAGCGCGTGCAGCGCATCCGCGACCTTTACTTCGCCCCCGGAGCGAAGGGGCCGGAGGCCAGATTCAGCCTGCTGGCTGACTCGCTCGACGGCTCTGTCGCACGCTTCACTCTCAACGTTGACGGTCAGTCTTTCGAGTATCGCTACGAGTCCCCCCGTTCCCGGCCCATGACGTGGCCGGGTAGCGCGGGTGAAGCCGCGTTTGCCTTCGAGGACCGCGGCGGTCGCCCGATTCCCGGTACTTCGTTTCAGGGGCCTTGGGCGTGGTTCCGATTGCTCGCGCAGGCCCAGGTCGAGCGCAACTCCGACACCCGTTTCAAAGTCACTTTCGGCGCCGGCGGCAAAACGATGCGCGTGATCATGGACGCAGCCTCGGTGCGCAACCCGTTCGCGCGCAATGAGCTCGCCGGGTTTCACTGCGCAATGTAAGCGGCGGGTATGCAAACCGAATCCGCAGCAGGCTTCTATGGGAAGCTTCCCTGCAAAGGGGATTTTCTGCAGCGGCGCGTGTCGCAGGAGTTTGTCGATGGCTGGGATACTTGGCTCCAGCAATGCCTCTTCGTCAGCCGTGAACAGCTTCAGGATCGCTGGCTCGATGCTTACCTGACCAGCCCCGTCTGGCGCTTCGTGTTGGGCGAGGGCGTTTGTGGTAGTGGCGCGTACGCCGGTGTGATGTTGCCGAGCGTCGATCGGGTCGGGCGTTATTTCCCGCTTACCCTGATCGCGCAGCTCAACACTGATGATTGTCTGCTGGAAGTGGCTGGCGATGACGGTCGGCAGTGGTTCGATTCTGCCGAAGCGCTCGCGCTGGGAGCATTGCAGGCGCACGATCTGGACCTGGTTGCGTTCGATGAGCAGGTAGCGGCCCTTACAGGGCCTGTTGGTGGGCCACAGGCCGCCGAGTCGGCACAGCTGCGAGGGCTGATGGGAAGCAGTCAGTTCGCGCGCCGGCCTGGTCAATGGCAGGTTCCTCTCTCGACCGTACACTCGGTACAGCGGGCGGCTAACGTGTTTGCCTCTCGTGAGCTCGAGCGCACACTGCGCCCTTTGGCGCTGTGGTGGACAGCCGGGTCCGATGTCGTTGCGCCGTGTTGGTTGTGCAACCGGGGACTGCCGTCTCCGTCGAGTTTCGCGGCGCTGCTTGCGGGGGGGTGGGAAAGGTTTGGGTGGGAGAGCCTCGGGCTTGCCACTGCGGTGGGCCCAGGGCCGCCGCGTACGTCCGCTACGGCAGATCCTGCGCGGACGCCTGCTTCGGCAGCAGGGCCTACCTGGAGGCCTGCTCCAGCCGGGTCGGCGCGCTCGATCGGCCCCGCAGCGTCGGCGTTGGAACTCAACTCCCAGCCAGTTGCCATCACGGTGCGGCATGGCGCGATCACGCGTGGGCCCGGCTCTCCGCCGCGCATCTACTTTATCTCACGGCCGGATCAACGCCTGTGGGGCGTCTCGTGCAGCGCTGGACACGACCCCGGCGGCGCCTCGATCGCACAATCCATGGCCGATGTCCTGCACGATATTCCAACAGCGGGGTCGTTGAGCTCTCTGGTGGAAGAGGTGCGGCGAGCGCTCGAGGCTGTGCGGAATCAAGCGCCGGGGGCGGCTTCCGGGACCACCGTTGCGGAGAGTGGCGCGGTGGTGTTTCTAAGTCGCTCCAATGAGTGCGCCGTTGTTTGCGCAGGGCCAGCGCAGGCTGTTCGTCTGCGCGCGTCCGAGGTCACGGTGATTGAAGGCGAATTGCAATCAGTGCAAAGCGATGGTGATCCGCTCCAGCTGCCGCGCACGGCCGCCCGTGGCAGCCTCCTGGATCTGCTCACGGCGCCCGCGCCCGCTCCCAGCGCTGAGCCCGTCGTGGCTCATTACGATACATTGATGAGCGGCGATGTATGGTTACTCGCTGGTGCACGGTTGTTTGACGATCCGCAACTTGCAAGGCTGCCCGTACTGTTGGCACGCCGATTTGTCGACGATGCCCAGACCGGCGCCGATGCCGCACTGGCCGCGGTCCAACGTCTTAGCGGGGGAGATTCGGGCTTTAACGACCGCGAGCTTCCATTGATGTTGCTGGCCGCCGCGTCCAGCGCTGCAGATCTGCGGTAAGCGCTGCAATGTCCACGACGGCCGTGCGCGGGAACCCAACGACGGGATTTACCTGGCGCTCGGCATCTGCCACTTCGCAGGGCAACGTACGGTCACACAACGAAGATTCCGTACTCGAGCTTTCTGCGTCGGGATTGTGGGTCGTGGCCGACGGTATGGGTGGTCACAAAGGCGGCGACGTCGCCAGCCGCATGATTGTCGAGGCACTGTGTGTCATTCCGCGACCAAGGCGCCTGAGCGAGTTGCTCGATAGTGTCGAGGAACGCCTAAGGGCCGTGAACGAACGGCTCCATCGTTCGTCGCTCGAGATCGGGCTGATGACGGGGAGTACGGTTGCTGCGTTATTGGCGTTCGATGCTTACTGTCTGAGCATCTGGGCGGGGGACAGTCGGGTCTATCGCCTGCAGCAGGAATCGCTGACCCAAATCACGCGAGATCACACGGAGGTGCAGGCGCTGTTGGACGAGGGGAGCATCAACAAGGAAGCTGCCGCACAACATGAGGCTTCCAATGTCATTACCCGGGCGGTGGGCGGCTCGCAAGACCTCTACCTGGATCTCGAACTGCGAGAGCTGCGGCATGGGGATCGCTATCTGTTATGCAGTGATGGCCTTTACAAGGAGCTGAGCGAGGCGGATCTCGCCCAACTCCTCGCGCGCGGGGGTGTGGACACGTCCTGTAAGGCGCTCGTGAGTCAGGCTTTGGCCGGCGCTTGCAATGACAATGTGTCGGTCGTGGTTGTGGAGTTCAGCGCATCGTGAGCAATTGCACGGTGTGCTGGAGATATCACCTGTGAGTAAGGACGTTGGGGGCCGGCTTCGGTCCTTGGCGAAGGAATACGCCGAGGGTCGTTTGAGTCTCGAAGACTACCGGCGGCTGAGGACGTCGCTTCTGGATTCACTCACGGCCTATTGCGGGGATGATGCAGAGGAGGTCATGCAGCCGCGGTCGCTACCAGAGGCTGCTGCGTCGGATGGCGGCACAAGGCCGCCGCTTGCTGCCGGAGTTGGCAGGCCGATGCCGCCCGCCCTGGTGCGCGTGTGGACCCTGGCACGAGCCCGATGGATGGGCGTGTTGGTTCTCGCAGTGTTGGTCGCCGGCACGGCCGGGCTTTTCGTTCGAGAGCGCAGTCGCAGCCCGCCTGCGGGCGATGAGGCGGGCGCTCCTCCGGCCGAGGTCTCTGCCGGCTCCGACCGGATTTTTCTTCTGGTTGCACCATTGTTGAACAACCCTGACTGGGGTGACTCTCGTATCGCCGCGGTCAATGCCGCTCTGCTGGAAGAGGGATCGCGCCAGATTGCCGCCCGTCAGCGTACCGAATGGTTTCAACATTTCGCGGCGGAGGTACGCCGGCGGCTCGCGCAGCAGCGGGCTCTGGGGGCGGACCGACTGGTGCCCGAAAAGAGTTCCCTGGCGGCCCTGGCTGTTACGATCGGGCTCGATCCGCGTGTGCCCGATGAGCCCCTGCAGGCGCCTGCGCACGACGATTCGACCGCTCGTCATCGTGAGCGCGGTCACGAGAGACGCTGAGATCGCGACATTCGCTCGGCACCCGTCGATCTAATCCAACATATGATCGTGATGCGTCTCCGGAATGCGACGGATTGTATTGCGGCTACGTGAACATCGTTGCCAGTCGCGACCGGCAGCCGTTAGGATCGCAACCTGCTTGAATCAATGCGGCCGCAGATACACGCCGGCGACTAAGGACAAGCGATCACGCGAGCGGTGACGAAACGCTCGACGCGAAATACGGACGAACAAGGACCAACGGATGATAGTTAATATGAGCCGGCGCGTCGCGTCGCGGCCACGCGCGCACGGCATTGTGTGTGATTGCTTCAACCCCTTCGTGCCTATCGGTGCCGCGGTTTTAGCGACACTCATCGCTTTGTTCATCACACCGGCGACCGCATGGGCTGCCGGGTTACCCACACTGACTGCGATAGCTACTGCAACCGGGAGCAACGTGTCCTGCCAAGCAGGCTCTTGCGGAATTTTCGACACCAATCATGCCGCGGGGGGCGAGTCCACCACTCTCGACGCGTCGGGTAGCACCCTTGCACTGGACGCGGCGCCGATTATTGAGTACTCGTGGAGCATCGACGGCGGGATGGAGACCGTCAGTATGCTCCCGACGAGCACTGTCACTCTCACCGATGGCAATCATGTTGCGACATTGGGCGTGATCGACTCAGCCGGTCGGACGAGCTCGACTACTCTCACGCTGGTGGTCTATGGCCCCAGTGTGGCTGTCATCGCGGGTGGGAATCGAGGGATTTCCGACTCTGACAAGCTGGCTGGCGAGTCGGTGCTCATGAGCAGTTCCGGCAGCGTTTTTGGAGACTGTACGGGTCCCGTGGGAACTGCCTGTACCAACCTGACATATAAGTGGACAGTCAACGGTCAGGTTACGGGTGCCAATTCACCCAACCCGACGCTCCGGCTGAACGATGGCGCCAACACGATCAAGCTCGTAGTAAGTGACACTGGGCAGGCGAGCCTGGAGTCTGCACCGGTCACCATTACCGTCGCAGCGCCTCCTCCGACCGCCGCTATCGCGGGGGGTGATCGGACTGTCAATGACAGTGATGGCAAGACGGGTGAGTCCGTGACCTTCGACGGTCGCAGCAGCAGTGCTGCGAGCGGAGCGTCAATCACCACATATGCGTGGTCTGTAAACGGTATACAGATAACCAGTGTCACTGGACCGCAGCCCACGCTGGCTCTCAAGGATGGTAGTAATACGGTCGCATTGACTGTCACAGACAGCTTCGGACTGACTGGTACGACTTCGGTGACCATCACAGTGGGTGGTCCCAACGCCCCGACAGCGGCCATAGCAGGTGGTAACCGGAGTGTTGCCGACACGGACGGTAAGGCGGGGGAGTCTGTACTGTTCGACGGAAGCGGCAGTACTGCCGAAGCAGGCGCGACGATTGCCTCGTATTCCTGGTCCGTCAATGGCACTACCGTGGCGACTGCGACCGGGCCACGTCCGAAGTTGACACTCAACGATGGCTCCAGCACCGTGTCCTTGGTTGTCACCGACAGCCGCGGCCAACAGAGCGCGGCGACCTCTGTACGTATTGCGGTGGGTGCCATCCAGCCCACAACACCGACTATCTCAGGAGGTAACCGCACTGTAGCCGACGCCGACGGCTTGCCGGGCGAGCGCGTTACGCTGGTGGCTACTGTAACTGGCGGCACAGGGGCGGGAGGTATTCCGGAATCGGCTTATGCCTGGACCGCGGCCGCAATGGTTCACGGCCAGGCAGTGACGGTGGATTCGGTACAGGGCACGAGCAAGCCGACACTCAAACTTCGAGATGGCGTCAATACCGTGACGTTGACCGTGAGCGATCCAGCCAGTGAATCGGTGACCCGTAGCTCCGTCACGATCACGGTGGCAGGTTCCAACCTCGAGGGCGAGGAGGCTCCGTTGTCCTCCATTCCCGGTCTGACCGCCAATCAGAGGTCGGTTGCTCGGGCACTCGAGCGCTCCTGCTCGGATCTGACTGCGCGCTACGAAGCCGGCGCAACACTTGGGGCCGGTCCGACCGATCTGCTGCAGCAATGCCGCGCGCTGATCAATGACTATGCCAATGCGGAGAATGTCTCTGGTCTGCAAGGTGCGCTCGATTCGCTCTCCGGACAGCAGATCACAAGCATGCAGCGTATGGGACTCAGTTTCTCGGACTCGCAATTCGAGAATCTGAGCGACCGACTGACGGATTTGCGTCGCGGCCATCGAGGTGTGAGTGCCTCGGGAGTTCACGTTCAGGGCGGCGATGTCGACATTCCGCTCGCGGATCTGGCGTCGATCCTGAGTGAAGTGATCGGTGGCGGCGGTGGCGATGCGGGCGACGGCGCACCGCTCAGTGAGTTGCTGCGCGACCGCATCGGAATTTTCGTGACGGCCAATCTACGAGTCGGTGATCGGCAGGCGAGCGACAGTGAATCGGCGGCCGATCTGCGTAGTCATGGATTCATGTTGGGGCTGGATTATCGGTTTACGGATTCACTCGTCGCCGGTGGTGCCATTGGGTATGCCCGTGCCAGGAGCGAGTTCGCCGCGCCCGAGGCGCGGGTGGACAGCAAGAACGTCACAGCATCGTTGTATGGATCGTGGTACGTCGGTGATGGCCATGTCGACTTCATGGCGAGCCACGGCAAGCTCGATTTCGACTCGAGTCGGCATATCCAGTTCGCGAGCAGCGTTGTCACAGCGGACGGACTCGTCGACCGGAGGGCCATCGGCTCTACTACTGGGCGCCAGGACGC
>Ga0105237_10001988_pt1 | contig 26016 bp, 30 predicted proteins | sample KBSC24metaG_FD_81520 | JGI IMG/M metagenome (GOLD analysis project Ga0105237, IMG submission 81520) | Corn rhizosphere microbial communities from Kellogg Biological Station, Michigan, USA - KBS C2-4 metaG | ecosystem: Host-associated > Plants > Roots > Rhizosphere > Soil | place: Michigan, USA...
GCCGCGGCGCGCTGGCTCGCCGGCTGCATCCACGGGCCGCCGGCCCCGCGCTGAGTCTCCACCGCCCCGCCGCCGCTCGCGCTTGCGCGCCGCGGCGTGCCTTCATCGAGACCTCGCGCGACTCATCCGGACGATGAGCGCCGCGGGCCGAGCGCCCGCCCGGAGCTTCACCCATGCCACCTCATCCACTGGCCGCGGTCTTGTGCGCGGCCCTGCCGTTGGCGGCCCTCGCCGACCCCGACGAGCAGGTCAAATCCCTGGGCGTCGTCGTGATCGGCGGCGCCCGGCCGACTTCGCTGCCGACAGAGATCCCAACGACGATCGAAACCATCACCCGCCCGCAGATCGACGCGACGATCAACGCCACCGACGCCGAGGACGTGCTCAAGTACTTCCCGAGCCTGCTGGTGCGCAAGCGCTACATCGGCGACTACAACCACGCGGTGCTGTCGACCCGCGCATCCGGCACCGGCAACAGCGCGCATTCGCTGGTCTATGCGGACGGCATCCTGCTGTCCAACCTGCTCGGCAACGGCGCCACCTTCACGCCGCGCTGGGGCCTGGTGACGCCGGAGGAGATCGAGAGGGTCGATGTGCTCTACGGCCCGTTCTCGGCCGCGTACTCGGGCAACTCGGTCGGCGCCGTCGTCGACTACGTGACGCGCATGCCGACGGCCTTCGAAGCGCATGCCAAGCTGAGCTACTTCAGCCAGCCTTTCGATCTGTACGGCACCCACGCCACTTACGACGGCTGGCAGGGCAGCGCCTCGCTCGGCAATGCGCAAGGCGGCTTCGCCTGGTGGATCGACGTGAATCGCAGCGACAGCGAAGGCCAGCCGCTGACCTTCGCGACGCGCTACGCCGCCAACGGTACGCCGGGCAGCGCCGGCGTGCCGGTGAGCGGCGCCGTCGCCGGCCTGGACCGCAGCAACCAGGCCTGGTCCCTGCTCGGCAGCGGCACGCAGTACCACACCGTGCAGGACCATCTGAAGCTCAAGCTCGCCTACGCGCTGACGCCCGAGCTGCGCGCCAGTTACACCTTCGGCTACTGGCGCAACGACGGCCGGGGCGAATCGCAGTCCTACCTGCGCGATGCCTCGGGCGCGGCGGTCTACAGCGGTCCGGTCAACATCGGCGGGCTGGGCTACACCGGCAGCAGCGGCGTGAAAGCCGGGTTGCTCGCCTCCGACTTCCCGCTGACCCGCGACGGCCTCGAACACCTGATCCACGCCGTCTCGCTGAAGAGCCACACCCAAGGCCTTTTCGACTGGGAGGTGGCGGCCAGCGTCTACGACTATCGGCGCGACCTGAACCGGCGCTCCGGCACGCCGTTGCCGGCCGCAGAAGCGGGCGGCGCCGGCAGCCTGAGCGATCAGCAGGGCAGCGGCTGGAACACGCTGGCGCTGAAAGGCATCTGGCGCCCGCAGGGCCTGGGCGGCGCGCACCTCTTCGATGCCGGTGTGCAGCAGGACAGCTTGCATCTGCGCACCAGCGTCTACGCGCTCGCCGACTGGCTGGGCGGCGGCGCCGACGGCCAGCCGAGTTCGCGCTTCGACGGCAACACGAAGCTGCAGGCGGTCTACGCGCAAGACGCCTGGGCCTTCGCCGAAGGCTGGAAGGCGGTGCTCGGCCTGCGCGCAGAACGCTGGACCGCGCGCGGCGGCTTCACGCAGAGCGGCAGCTTCGGCTACGCCCATCCCGAGCGCGCCGAGAGCGACCTGTCGCCGAAGCTGGCGCTCTCGCATCAGCTCGCCGAGCACTGGGTGCTGAAAGCCTCGACCGGCCGCGCCGTGCGCTTCCCGACGGTCAGCGAGCTGTACCAGGGCGCGGCGACGGCCAACGGCATCAGCAACATCGCCAACCCCGACCTGAGGCCGGAACGCTCGTGGACCAGCGAGCTGAGCACCGAATGGATGCCCTCCGACACGAGTTCGCTGCGCGCGACGCTGTTCCACGAAGACACGCACGACGCGCTGTATTCGCAGACCGGCACCAACGCCGCCGGTGCGCTGGTCACCAGCGTGCAGAACATCGACCATGTGCGCACCTGGGGCCTGGAGACGGCGGGACAGGCGGCCGGCGTGCTGCTCGCGGGCCTGGACCTGCAGGGCAGCATCACCTATGCCGATTCGCGGGTGGTCGCCAACAGCGGCTATGTCTCGTTCCCCGGCGACACGATCGGCAAATGGCAGCAGCGCGTGCCGCGCTGGCGCGCCAGCGCGCTCGCCACCTGGCGCGCGACCGAGCGCTTCAGCCTCGCCTACGGCGCGCGCTATGCCGGCAAGCAGTACAGCACCGCCGACAACAGCGATCCGAACGGCTTTGCCTACATGGCCGCGTCGAAGTACTTCATCACCGACGTGCGCCTGCGCTTCGCGATGAGCAAACAATGGACCGCGGCGTTCGGCGTCGACAACCTGAACAACTATCAGTACTGGAATTTCCACCCTTACCCGCAGCGCACCTACAGCGCCGAACTGGAGTTCACGCTATGAAGTCCAGCCTCTTGTTTGCCGCGGCTGTGTCGATCGGCTTTGCCGCGCAGGCCCATGTGACCCTGGACCCGGCCGTTGCCACTGCCGGCAGCACCTACAAGGCGGTGCTGCGCGTCGCTCACGGCTGCGAAGGCAGCCTGGCGACCAAGGCGCTCGTCGTCCGCCTGCCCGAAGGCTTCGCGGGCGCGAAGCCGGTGCCAAAAGCGGGCTGGCGCATCGCGCTGCAGCGCGACGCCGCGACGCAGGCCGTCACCGAGATCAGCTGGACCGCGAAGACCGCCGACGATGAACTCGATGACGCCTTCTACGACGAGTTCATCGTGCGCGGCCGCCTGCCCGCTCGAGCCGGGCCGCTGTGGTTCAAGGTGCGTCAAGTCTGCGACGGCGTGACGGCCGACTGGTCGCAGACCCCCGCCGGCGGCAATTCCACCGCCGGCCTGAAATCGCCCGCGGCCCTGCTCGACGTGCAGCCCGCCATGAACGCCGAAACCCCGCACCATCACTGACCGACAGGAGCCCGACCATGACCCGTTCATCCACCCTTCGCCGCCTGCTGGCGGCCAGCACCGTCGCGCTTAGCCTCGCCATGCAGGCCCAGGCCGCGGACCTTCAGGTCGGGCACGCCTGGTCGCGCGGCACCGTCGTCGGCCAGCAGGCGGGCGGCGCCTTCCTGACCGTGTAGAACGGCGGCACTGCGCCCGACCGCCTGCTCGGCGCGAGCACCAGCGTCGCCGACCATGTCGAGATGCACACGATGAAACTCGAAGGCGACGTGATGCGCATGCGCGAAGTCGAGGCCATCGACGTGCCGGCCGGCCAGAGCGTCGCGCTCGAGCCGGGCAAGCTGCATCTGATGCTGATGGGCCTGAAGGCGCCGCTGAAGGTGGGCAGCAGCTTTCCGCTGGTGCTGAAGTTCGAGAAGGCAGGCGAAGTGAAGGTGGATGTCAGCGTCGAGTCCGGCATGCCCGCCGGGCACGACATGAAACACTGATCAGGCGGCCGCTGCGGCGGCGGTCGGAAGCCCGAAGGTGCGATCGAAGGCCCAGTTGAAAACGAAGGTGTAGCCGAGGAAGAACAGCATCAGGCCGATGTCCATCACCAGCGCTTCCCACAGGCTGACGTCCAGCCACCAGGCGAAGATCGGCACCAGCATCGCAACCATGCCGGCCTCGAAGCCGATCGCATGCGCGACGCGCCGCGCAACACTGCGGCCGCGCACCGATTGCCGCGCTTCCCAATACTCGAAGACGGCGTTGAAGACCAGCGTCCAGACGATGGCGATCAGCGACGCGAGCATGGCCAGCGCCCCCGAATGCCCCACGCCCTGGCCGGACATGAACGACAGCCCCACGCTGGCGCAGACCACCGCGATGCCCTCGTACAGCGACACGTAGACGACTCTTCTTCTGACCCCTTGCATGGCGGTCCTTTTCTGTGGTGACTTCATCATGCAGACGACTTTATGTTCGTGATGCTGATATATAAAGTCACCTTCTATCAGAATTTTTGAAAGATAGGTCGCATGAGTTTTTCCAGCGACAACGTGCTCGTCTTCCTGGAAGTGCTGGACCGCGGCTCCTTCTCGGCTGCCGCCCGTGCGTTGGGGCGGGTGCCGTCGGCCGTCAGCATGACGATCGCCAACCTCGAGGCGGAGCTGGACCTGCAGCTTTTCGATCGCGCCGGGCGCGAGCCGCGGCCGACCGACGCCGCGCTGTCGCTGGCGCCGCAGGCCCGGCTGCTCGCGGCGCAGGTGAAGCAGCTGCAGGCCCAGGCGCTGGCCTTGACCCAAGGGCTGGAAAGCCGGCTGACCCTGGCGATCGCGCCCGAGTTGCTGACTACCTCCTGGACCGCGCCGCTGATCGCGCTGGCGCGCGACTACCCGCTGCTGGAGATCGAAGTGCTGACCGCGCCGCAGGCCGATGCGCTGGCCTTGCTGCACAGCGGCCGCGCCCAGCTCGCGCTGGTGTTCGAGCGGCCGAGCATCGACGGGCGCGAAGGGTTCCAGGAGGTCGGCGACGAAACCATGGTGGCGGTGATGGCGCCGAGCCATCCGGTGCTGCAGGCGAAGAGCCTGCTGCGCGAGGAGCACTTGACCACGACGCGGCAGATCGTCGTCGCCGGCCGCGACCTCAGCGCCAGCGATCCGCGCTTCGTCTTCGCGCGCCACCGCTGGCGCACCGACAGCCCGGTCGCCGCGCTCAGCCTGATCAGCGCCGGGCTCGGCTGGGGCTGGCTGCCGCGCAGCTTCGTCCAAGCGCAGCTGGCGGCCGGCAGCCTGGTCGAGATGCCGTTCGAGAACCTGTCGAACGGCCTGACCCTGTGGGTCGACGTGGTCTGGTCGAAGGAGCGGCCGCTGGGCCTGGCGGCGCAGCGATTCGTCGCGGCGATCTCCGCCGGGCGCCGGCGGGTCAGCGCGCCAGGGCCTTCAACGCCAGCTTGATGCCTTCGCTGACGCCCACGTCCGCCGGCAGTGGCTTCAAGGCCGCGGCGGCCTCGCGGTCGCTATAGCCGAGCGCGATCAGCGCCTGCAGGATGTCGCCCTGCGCGTCGCTCGCCACGCTGGCGGGCAGCGCGAGGTCGGGCCCGAGCTTGCCCTTCAGTTCGAGCAGCAGGCGCTCGGCGGTCTTCTTGCCGATGCCAGGCACCTTGATCAGCCGCGCCGCCGTCTGCAGGCTCACGGCCTGCGCCAGCTCGGCGACGCTCAGGCCCGAGAGAATCGCCAGCGCGGTGCGCGGGCCGACGCCGGAGATCTTCACGAGCTGGCGAAAGGTGGCGCGCTCATCGTGCGTCAGGAAGCCGAACAGCACCTGCGCGTCCTCGCGCACGACGAAGTGCGTCAGCAGCACGACGCGCTCGCCCAGCCCCGGCAGGTTGTAGAAGGTGCTCATCGGCACGTCGACTTCGTAGCCGACGCCGTTCGCATCGATGAGGAGCTGCGGGGGGTTCTTTTCCGCGAGGATGCCGCTGAGTCGTCCGATCATGCTGAATTATCGGGCCCAAGACGCCTGCGGCTCGCCGCCCGAGCGGAGCCGGGCCGGCTTGGGGCGGCCCGGCGCTGGCCCAGCTCTGCGCCAATGAAAAGGGCCGCACGAGGCGGCCCTTGGCGCCGGGTCGAGCGCGGGCTCAAGCGCGGCGGAACAGCCCGAGCCGTTGCGCTTCGAGCGCGGCCTCGGCACGCGAGCTCACGTTGAGCTTGCGGTAGATCTGCTTGACGTAATCGGCGATCGTGTGGCGCGAGAGGTTCAGCTGCACGCCGATCTCCGGCAAGGTGAAGCCCTTGGCGACGCGCAGCAGCACTTCGCTTTCGCGCTCGGTCAGCTGCACGTGCGGGATCTCGTTGGCCTGCGGCTTGTTCTGCGCCGCGAAGTAGGCGATCACGCGGCGCGCGATCGACGGCGACAGCGGCGGCTCGCCCTGGCTGATGCGCTGCAGCTGCTCAGAGATCAGCTCGCGCGCCTGCTCTTTCAGGATGTAGCCGAAGGCGCCGGCCTGCAGTGCAGGGAAGAGGTGCTCGTCGTCGTCATGGATCGTGACGATCACCGAGCGCGCTTCCGGCTGGTGATCGCGCAAGGCTTCGACCACCTTCACGCCGGAGCCGTCCGGCAGGCCGAGATCGATCATCGCCAGCTGGAACGGGATCGCGCTGACCAGCGCCAGGGCATCGTGAACGCGCGCGGCCTCCGAAACCTCCGCCTGCGGGAACACCTGCAGCACTAGGGATTTCAGCCAGGTACGGATCTCGGGGAGGTCTTCTAGCAACAGAATGTTCATGTCGGGGGCTTTCAGGGTGACTGCTCGATGGTACGGCCGGGCTCTCGCCCCGGGCCAACTTCGTGCGCCGTCGTCTACAGCGGAACCGTGAGGCGAATCACGGTTCCGAAGCCCGGGCCGGATTCGACCAGGCATTGCCCCTGCAACTGCTTGGCGCGGTGTTTCATGCTGGCCATGCCGTGGCCACGATCGAGGTTGCCATCCAGCGCCATCGGAATGCCGTGGCCGTTGTCCTGGATCATCAACACGAAGTCGCCGTCCTGCACGCGGCCGGAGACGACGCAGCGCGCCGCGCCGCTGTGTTTGATGATGTTGCTGACCGCCTCGCGCAGGATGCGCGTGGTCTGCACGTAGGCGCGTGCCGGCAGGGTCTGCGGCGGCTCTTCGTTCGGCATCTGCCATTCGGCGCCGATGTTGGCCTGGCCGAGCCGGGAGACGACTTCGGCGCGCCAGTCGCCGAGCGCATCCGCCAGGCGCACCGGCTTGCCGGTGAGCCCGCGCACCGAGAGGCGCATTTCCTCCAGCGCCTCGCGCGCCAGGCTCGAGATGCGGTCGCTTTCGCTGGTGTGCACGATGGTCAGCAGCTTGGCGCCGAGGTCGTCGTGCAGATCGGCGGCGATGCGCTTGCGCTCGCGTTCGGTGACCTGTTCGACGCGAAGTTCGGCCAGGGTCGCGAAGTTGCGCTCGGCCTCGGCCGAGGCGTCCGCGATGCGCTTCTCGATCAGCGAGCGCATTTCCGATTCGACCGAGCGCATGCCGTGCACTTCCACATACAGCATGCGCAGCCCGAGCGTGAAGAAGGCGAGCGGCATCGCGAGCCGCCACCACGGCGAGAAGGCGAGCCAGCCCTGCTGCGCCGCCAGATAGCTGAACACCGACAGCGCGACCACGAGGAGCAGCCCCAGCATGAACCAGAACTCGCGCCGCTGCATGCGCCAAGCCGTTTGCAGCGCCGCCGCCGCGGCGAGCAGCACTTCCAGCGCGAGCAGCAGGTTCCAGGCGTTGGCGAGCACGAAGAGCTGGTTCTGGCCGGCGAGCGCGAGGCTGATCGGCACCACCACGCACTGCGCCAGCAGTGCCGCGTCGAAGGCGCGCACGCGCAGGCCGGCGTAGCGCATCAGGAACAGCACCGCGAAGGCCGCGATGATCGGCAGCGTCGCCACCAGCACCCACTCGACCACCTCGACCGGCAGCGTGCCGTGGCGCATCCAGGCGCCCATCGAACACAGCGCACAGCTCGCCGACAGCAGCGCGTAGTGCAGCAGATAGCCCTTGCGCGTCGGCAGCCAGCCGGCGACGAAGGTGAAGACGGCGGTCAGCAGCAGGGCGATGCCGACGGCCTTCGGCAGGCTGTCGTACCAGAGCGCATGCAGATCGTGCGCGCGCGCCAGATCGGCGTAGGTGCCGATGCGGATGACCGAAAGGCCCGCAGCCCGCTCGCGCGCGCTGACCCGCGGCAGCGGCCGGCCGACGAGCTTGATGTCAACCAGGTTGCCGTCGGCGCGCAGCAGGCCCGGTGGCAGGGTCAGCAGCAGCGGCTGGTCGCAGCGGTGGGTCGCCAGTTCGGGCGTGCCTTCGTCACTGTGCACACGCTGCCCGTTCAGGTCGACGTCGACCCGGGTGCAGGCGCGCTCGATGTAGAGCGCAGGCGAGTCGATCGCGCCGCCGGCGGGCGCCCAATCGAAGCGCAGGCGGTACCAGACCGGCCCGGCCGAGCGCGGCTGGCTGATCGACCAGTCATCGGGCAGGCGCAGTTCGCGTGCAGGCGTGTCGGCCGGGAAGGTCGGCGCGTCGCTGACGACGGCCAGCGCACGATCGATCAACAGGCCGGCCGCCTGCGCCGGACCGAACGGCGCGAGCCACAGCGCGAGCAGGGCGAGCGCCAGCGCGAACGCGCGGCGGGCACCCCGGCGAGGCAACGCGGCATCTTCGGCAGTTGGCATGGGGCGCGATTGTGCAGGACGGTCCTCCAGCGACAATGCCGCTTCAACGCGCCATATCACCCTCTTATCGATCGACCACGTGATCCTCCGACACGCTTTCATTCCGCTCGACAATCTGCGCCTTTCGCATCTCTGCGGGGCGCTCGACGAGCACCTGCGGAGCATCGAGGCAGCCTTCGGCGTGAGCATCACGCGGCGCAACGAATCCTTTCGCATCGAAGGCCCGAAGGCCGCGGCGGAGCGTGTCGCGGTGCTGCTGCAAAGCCTGTACGAGCGCGCGAGGAAGCCGATCCCGCCGGAGAGCTTCCAGCTCGCGCTGGTGGAGGCCGCGGCCGACCTGGCGCCGAAACGCCAGCGCGACACGGCGCCGGCCACCGAGCCGGCGGCCGATGCCGACGAGGTGGTGCTGCGCACCCGCCACAGCGATCTGCGCGGCCGCACCAGCAATCAGCTGACCTATCTGCGCAACATCCTCTCGCACGACATCACCTTCGGCATCGGCCCGGCCGGCACCGGCAAGACCTTTCTTGCAGTCGCCTGCGCGGTCGACGCGCTGGAGCGCAGCGCGGTGCAGCGCATCATCCTGACCCGGCCCGCGGTCGAGGCCGGCGAGCGCCTCGGCTTCCTGCCCGGCGACCTGACGCAGAAGGTTGATCCCTACTTGCGCCCGCTGTACGACGCGCTGTATGACCTGATGGGCTTCGACCGCGTCACCCGCGCCTTCGAAAAAGGCCTGCTCGAGATCGCGCCGCTCGCCTTCATGCGCGGCCGCACCTTGAACCACGCCTTCGTGATCCTCGACGAGGCACAGAACACCACGCCCGAGCAGATGAAGATGTTCCTGACGCGCATCGGCTTCGGCAGCAAGTGCGTCGTCACCGGCGACGTCAGCCAGATCGATCTGCCGAAAGGCTCGGGCAGCGGCCTGATCGAGGCCGAGCGCGTGCTGCGGCGCGTGCGCGGCATCGCGATGACCCGCTTCGGCTCGGTCGACGTGGTGCGCCATCCGCTGGTGGCGCGCATCGTCGAAGCCTACGAAGCGGCGAACTCGTTGGAGCCGGACGTCTCGTGACGCGCGCAGCCCGGCCCGCGCTGAGCTTGTCGCTGCAGTTCGCCGATGGCGCGCACCGCGCGCAGCTGCCGCGGCATGCGGTGGCGCGCTGGATCCGCGCCGCGCTCGAGCTGCCCGGCGAGATCACGGTGCGCATCGTCGGCGAAGAGGAAGGCCGCGCCTTGAACAAGGCCTACCGCCAGCGCGACTACGCGACCAACGTGCTGACCTTCGACTACCAGCACGAGCCGGTGGTGATCGCCGACCTGATCCTGTGCGCGCCGGTGGTGGAGCGAGAAGCGCGCGAAATGGGCATCACGCTCGCCGCGCATTACGCCCACATGCTGGTGCACGGCAGCCTGCATGCGCAAGGCCTGGACCATGAAGACGAGGCCGAGGCGCTCGAGATGGAAGCGCGCGAGACGGCCGTGCTGGCGGCCCTCGGCGTGGCCGACCCTTACCGGCGCTGACCTGGCGTGGCGTGCGTGCCGAGGTAGCGCTTGCGCCAGAAATAAATCATCAGCCCGATGCCGACGAAGCCCATCACGCCCAGCGTGAACCAGAAACCCGAGGCGCGGTGGATGCCCGGCAGAAAGTCGAAATTCATGCCGAAGAAGCCGGTGATCAGGTTCAGCGGCAGGAACACCGCGGTCAGCACCGTCAGCGTGCGCATGATGTCGTTGGTGCGGTTGCTCTGCGCCGAGAAGTGCATCTGCACCGCGGTCTCGGCCGAGGATTCGAGCCGCCGCACATGGCTCAGCACCCGCTCGATGTGCTCCTGAACATCGCTCGAGCGCACGCGCAGAAGCTCACGTTCGCGCGCCGCCGCCGGGTCGCTCGCCGCCGGCCATTCGGCAAGCGCGTCGATCCATTCCTGGATCGCGCTGCGCTGGTCTTCGCAGGTGTCTTCGAGCAGATGCAGGGCGTTGCGCGATTCGAGCAGCACCTGCCAGTTGTCGAACTGGCTGCCGGGGCGGAACAGCTCCTGCTGCAGCGCGCTGAACTGCTTTGTCAGCAGGCGCCGCAGGTCGAGGTAGCTGTCGACCATGTAGTTGACCATGCGCAGCATCAGGTCGGCCGGGCTCGTCGGCAGCCTCAGCGCGGCGCGCGATTCGGCGCCGACGGTCTGCTGCTCCAGGCGCAGCGCGAAGAACTCTCGCACTGCGCAGTCGTTCGGGTGCACCGTCAGCAACACGCGGTCGAAGACGGCGAAGCCCACCGGGCTGGTGTCGATCGCCTCGAGCGCGCGGCGCGCCGAATCCAGCGTGCTCGCGCCCTTCTCGTCGGCATTCGCGCCCGCCACGAGGCGCCGGAATACCAGCAGGTCGTACCACGAGGTGTAGTCGTAGTGCGACGGCAACTGCTTGTTCAGCAGATCGGAGATATGCAGGTCGACCAGCGGGCCGATGCCCCAGCGCTGCAGCGCGCTCTGCACGTCGTTGACGTGGATCTCGAACTCGCGCCGCGCGACACCCGCCCAAAGGTAGCCGGTGGCCGGCAATTCGGCCGGCAAGGCATCGAGCTCGGAGAACTGGTCCGCGGCGATGTGGAAGACGCGCATGCGGGCAGCGTCAGGCGGCGGCTTTCAGCAAGCGCGCCGCATCGAGCGCGAAGTAGCTCAGCACGCCATCGGCGCCGGCGCGGCGGAAGGCGAGCAGCGCTTCCATCATCGCCGCGTCGTGATCCAGCCAGCCGTTGATCGCGGCGGCCTTGATCATCGCGTACTCGCCGCTGACCTGGTAGGCGAAGGTCGGGACGCGGAATTCGTCCTTCACGCGACGCACGATGTCCAGGTAGGGCATGCCGGGTTTGACCATCACCATGTCGGCGCCTTCGGCAATGTCCTGCGCGACCTCGCGCAGGGCTTCATCGGTGTTTGCCGGATCCATCTGGTAGACCTTCTTGTTGCCGCGCCCGAGGTTGGCCTTCGAGCCCACCGCCTCGCGGAACGGGCCATAGAACGCGCTCGCGTACTTGGCGCTGTAGGCCATGATTTTCGTGTGAATCAAGCCGGCATCTTCGAGCGATGTGCGAATGGCGCCGATGCGCCCGTCCATCATGTCGCTGGGGGCGACGATGTCGACGCCGCTGCTTGCCTGCAACAGCGCTTGTTCGCGCAGCACCGCCACCGTCTCGTCGTTCATCACGTAACCGGTCTCGTCGAGCAGGCCGTCTTGACCATGGGAGGTGTAGGGATCGAGTGCGACATCGGTCAGCAGACCGAGTTGCGGGAATCGCGATTTCAGTTCGCGGACAGCGCGGGGAATCAGTCCTTCGGGATTCAGGGCTTCTCGGCCGTCCTCGGTCTTGAGTCCTGGATCCAGTACCGGAAAGAGAGCCATCACCGGAATGCCCCATCTCGCACAGTCTTCAGCCGTGGCGTACAGACGGTCGAGACTGCGGCGCTGCACGCCGGGCATCGAGGCGATGTCCTGTACCCGATCGTGACCTTCCAGCACGAAGACCGGCAGGATCAGGTGGCTGGCCGACAAATGAGTCTCTCGCACCATCGCACGAGTGAATTCGTCACGCCGCAAGCGCCTCTGGCGACTCGTCGGGAACGCGGGCAAAGGGTGCATTCAGCAATCTCCGGTAAGCAATCCAGGCCGTAATGACGAGTTCACACGCGTATCGCACATCTGTCGCACAACTTCATGCGTCTTCGCGGCGTAGTACCGTCACAAACCTGTTTTGCTCTGCTAAAGTCAACTTTGAATGATAGCCGCAAGGCGGTCATTCCCTGCTTTTCCTCCCTGAGCAGGAGCCTTGCCGTGATGACAGCGTTGAGGCTTTCTAAGCCCTGGCCCCTCGGTCAGGGCTTTCTTTTTGGGGCTGCCGAAGCGTCGCGATAATGCCGCGATGCTCTGGATCAAAGCACTGCACATCATCTTCGTTGCGAGCTGGTTCGCAGGCCTTTTCTACCTTCCCCGCATCTTCGTCAATCTCGCCGCGGTGCATGCCGATAGCCATGCCGAGCGTGAGCGCTTGTTGTTGATGGCGCGGCGCCTTTATCGCTTTTCGAGCCTGCTGATGCTGCCGGCGCTCGCCTTCGGGCTGCTGCTCTGGTTGTACTGGGAAGTCGGAAGGTCGGGTCCGGGCAACGGTTGGCTGCATGCGAAGCTGCTGCTCGTGGTGCTGGCGTTGGGCTATCACCATGCCTGCCGCTCGTTGCTCGGCAAGTTCGAGCGTTTCGAGAATCGCCGCAGCGAACGCTGGTTTCGCGTCTTCAACGAAGCGGCGGTGCTGATCTTCGCGGCCATCGTGCTGTTGGTGGTCGTCAAGCCTTTCTGATGTGGCGGCGGGGATGTCGCGCCATCGCAGTTCCGCCACCCCGCTGGCGATCGCCTACGCGGTCCTGATCGTCTACGCGAGCCTCTACCCGTTCAGCGGCTGGCGGCCGGTGGCGACGAACTCGCCGCTCGACTGGCTGATCCTGCCCTGGCCGCGCTATTGGGGCGTGTTCGACGTCTGGTCCAACCTGCTCGGTTACCTGCCGCTTGGCCTGCTCGCCTACGGCGCCGCGGTGCGCAGCGGCGTGCGCCAGCGCTGGGCTTTCGTGCTGACCTTGGCGCTCGGTGCGCTGCTGTCGCTGTCGATGGAAGAACTGCAGAACTTCCTGCCGCATCGCGTGCCGTCGCGCAAGGACTGGATGATGAACAGCGCCGGCACCCTGCTCGGCATCGTCATCGCCGCAGGCGTGCACCGCCTCGGCTGGGTCGACCGCTGGCAGGCGATGCGCGATCGCTGGTTCATCCAGCGCAGCGCCGGCGCGATCGCGCTGCTGCTGTTGTGGCCGGTGGGCTTGCTGTTTCCGCCGCCGGTGCCGTTCGGCCTGGGGCAGATGCTGGTGCGGCTGCCGGAATGGGCGGCGGAGATATTCGAGGGCACCGCGGCGGCGCCGTGGTTCGAGCGCTGGGCCGATGCCGTCGCCGACAGCGCGATGCAGCCGCTGTCGACCGGTGCGGAGGCGCTGACCACGGTCCTGGGCCTGCTCGCGCCTTGCCTCGTCGCCTACAGCGTTTCGCGCACCGGTTGGCGGCGCCTGGTGCTGATGGCCGGTGCGGCGGCCTCGGGCTTCGCTGCGACGACCTTGTCGACGGCCTTGAACTTCGGCCCGGATCATTTGCTCGCCTGGCTGACGGACGCGGCGCTGCCGGCCCTGGCCCTCGGCCTGCTCGCGGCGGCGCTGCTGGTGTGGCTGCCGCCGCGCGCGGCGGCCGGCCTGGGGCTGGTGGTGCTTACCGGCCTGGTCGCGCTGGTGGCGCAAGCGCCGGCGGACCCGTACTACGCCGACAGCCTCCAATCCTGGGAGCAAGGCCGTTTCATTCGCTTCCACGGCGTGGCGCAGTGGGTGGGCTGGCTCTGGCCTTACGCGACGATGCTCTACCTGCTGGTGCGCATCGGCTCGCGCGACGAGGCCTGATGAAGAATCCGCGTTTTGCGGTGCGGCAACACACGCTGCCTACAATCCCCGCCATGAGCTATTTCGAGCGCCACATCTTCTTTTGCCTGAACAAGCGCGACAAGGGCGAAGAATGCTGTGCCGACCAGGGTGCCCAAGCCGGCTTCGATCACTGCAAGTCGCGCGTCAAGGCGGAGCGGCTTGCCGGGCCGGGCGGCGTGCGCGTGAACAAGTCGGGCTGCCTCGATCGCTGCGCGGGCGGGCCGGTCGCCGTGGTCTATCCGGAAGCCGTCTGGTACACCTACGTCGACAAGAACGACATCGACGAGATCGTCGATTCGCACTTGAAGAACGGCAAGGTGGTCGAGCGGCTGCTGCTGCCGGCCACGGTCGGCCGCTGAGATCGCCGCGATGAATCCGAAGACTCGGCGCGAACAGATCGCCGGTCCGGCCGGCGCCATCGAATGCGCGGTCGACCTGCCCGCGGGCGAGGCGATCGGCCTGGCGGTGATCTGCCATCCGCATCCACAGGGCGGGGGCACGCTGGACAACAAGGTGGTGCAGACGGTCGCACGCGCCCTGCTGCAACTCGGCTGGCAATGCGTGCGCTTCAACTTCCGCGGTGTCGGCGCTTCCGGCGGAGCGTGGGACGAAGGCCGCGGCGAGGTCGACGATGCAATGGCGGTGATCGAGCATTACCGCGCCGCGCAGCCGCGCCTGCTGCTCGCCGGCTTTTCCTTCGGCGGCTTCGTCGCCGCACAGGCTGCTTCGCAGCTCGCCGAGGGCCGCAAGGCCGAGCGGCTGCTGCTGGTGGCGCCGTCGACGCAGAAGCAGCTCGTGCCGCCGGTTCCCGCCGATACCGTCGTGATCCATGGCGAACTCGACGACGTCGTGCCGCTCTCCGCCACGCTCGACTGGGCGCGGCCGCAAATCCTGCCGATCACGGTCGTGCCGGCGGGGGGTCATTTTTTCCACGGGCAGTTGCCGCTGCTCAAGGACATCGTGCTGCGCGCCTTGCACTGACTGCGCGCGCGGCGCTTCACCTCCAAAGATTCAATGAAACGACTTCTTGCCGTTCTGCTTTCCTTCACGCTCGTGGCCGCGGCCAATGCGCAGGCGCCGCAACCTCCCGAGATCGCGGCGCGCAACTATCTGCTGATCGACCTGACGACGAACCAGACGCTCGCCGAGCGCGCCGCCGATGAGCCGGTCGACCCGGCTTCGCTGACCAAGCTGATGACGGCTTATCTCGTCTTTGTCGCCTTGCACGAAAAGCGCCTGACGCTCGAGCAGAAGCTGCCGGTCTCGATGCGCGCCTGGGCCGAGCGCAAGGGCGGCGGCTCGCTGATGTTCATCGACACGACGATGACGCCGACGGTGGACGAACTGCTGAAGGGCGAGCTCGTCCAGTCCGGCAACGACGCGGCGGTGGCGCTGGGCGAAGGGGTCAGCGGCACGCTCGATCAATTCATCGCCAGCATGAATCGCCAGGCCCAGGCCTGGGGCCTGAAGAACACCGTCTTCAAGAACGCGACGGGACTGACCGAGGCCGGCCACAAGAGTTCGGCGCGCGATCTGGCGACGATCGCGACGCACATCATTCGCGACTACCCCGAGTTCTACAAGTACTATGCGATCAAGGAGTACCGCTTCAACAACATCTCGCAGCCGAATCGCAATCTGCTGCTGCGCCGCGACCCGACGGTCGACGGCATGAAGACCGGCTACACCGAAGCCGCCGGCTATTGCCTGATCGGCAGCGCCGAGCGCGATTTCCCGAACGGCAAGCGCCGCCTGCTGAGCGTAGTGCTGGGCGCGAAGTCGATGGAAGGGCGGGCGAACGAAAGCCAGAAGCTGCTGAACTGGGGCTACTCGGCGTTCGACGCGGTCAAGCTCTTCGAAGAGGGCAAGGTGATCGTGTCGCCGGAAATCTGGAAGGGCGCGTCGAAGACCGTCGATCTCGGCGCGCCGGGCGCGCTCTTCGTCGATGTGCCGAAGGGCGAAGGCGGCAAGCTGCAGACCAAGATCGAGCGCACCGATCCGCTGGTAGCCCCGTTGACCAAGGGCCAGCGCGTCGGCACGGTGAAGGTCAGCACCACGTCGGGGACGCCGGTGATGGACGTGCCGCTGGTGGTGCTGACGCCTGTCGAACAGGCGGGCATTTTCGGCCGCGCCTGGGATTCCATCCGGCTGTGGATCAAGTAAGCTGAATCTTCCGAGCAAGCCGCTGTAACGGAGTCCGCCATGAATGCCTTGCCTTCGAGCATCGCCGACAGTCTCTGCTACCTCAACGGGGCTTACGGGCCTCTGGGAGAGGCGAAGATTTCCGTGCTCGACCGCGGCTTCATCTTCGGCGACGGCGTCTACGACGTGGCGCCGGTCTACGGCCGCAAGCTGTTTCGCTTCGACGAGCACATGGCGCGCCTCGAGAGCGGCCTGGCCAAGCTGCGCATCGAGAATCCGCTGTCGCGCAACGAGTGGCTGGCGTGCTGCCGCAAGCTGGTCGCCGCGCAGCCGGCGGAGGATCAGCTCGTCTACGTCCAGGTATCGCGCGGCGTGGCGCCGCGTGATCACGTGATGCCGCAGGGCATCCTGCCGACGGTGTTCGCGATGGCCAACCCGATGAAGCCGGCGACACCTGAGCAGCGCCATCACGGCGTCAGCTGCATCAGCGCGCGCGACTTCCGCTGGGAGCGCGCCGACATCAAGAGCACCTCGCTGCTCGGCAACGTGCTGGCGCGGCAGATGTCCGCCGACCGTGGCGCGACCGAGACCATCCTGTTCCGAGCCGGCTTCCTGACCGAGGCTTCGAGCAGCAACGTGTGGATCGTGCACGAGGGCGCGCTGCTCGGCCCGCCGAAGAGCGAGCACGTGCTCGAAGGCATTCGCGTCGAGCTGTTCCGCGAGCTGTGCGAGGAGATCGGGCTCGCCTACAACCTGCGGCCGATCGCCGAGGCCGATGTCTTTGCCGCGGACGAGGTGCTGCTCAGCTCGGCCACCAAGGAAGTGCTGCCGGTGACGATGCTCGACGGCGAACCGGTCGGCCACGGCGCCTTGCGCGGCAAGCCCGGGCCGGTGTATGCGCGCCTGTACGAGGCCTACCAGCGCGCCAAGCTGACCCAATCGATCTGATTGAGATCGTGGCGCCGGACCCCATGTGCAAGCGATGAACACAGCCATGAACACCCCTGTCTCGCCCGAACAATCGCTGATCGAGTATCCCAGCCGCTTCCCGATCAAGGTGATGGGCGTCAACGTCGACGGTTTCGTGCACGCGATGGTCACGGTGGCGCGCCAGTTCGATCCGGGCTTCGATGCGGCGACGGTCGAGCTGCGCCCGAGCTCGGGCAACAAGTACCTCGGCGTGACCTTGACGGTCACCGCAACCAGCCGCGAACAGCTCGACGAGCTGTATCGCACGCTGTCGACGCATCCGCTGGTCAAGGTGGTGTTGTGACGCGGCGGATCGCGCGCGGATGACGCCTATCGTCCGCATGCTGGGCTGCGCGCCTTACGCGGCCACGGTCGAGCGGATGCGCAGCTTCACCGAAGGCCGCTCCTTCGAGACGCCGGACGAGATCTGGCTTTGCGAGCACCCGCCGGTGTTCACGCAAGGTCTCGCCGGCAAGGCGGAGCACGTGCTCGATGCCGGCGCGATCCCGGTGGTCGCGACCAACCGCGGCGGGCAGGTGACGTATCACGGCCCGGGACAGGTCGTCGCCTATCCGTTGATCGACCTGCAGCGCCTTGGCATCTACGTCAAGGAGTACGTCTACCGGCTCGAACATGCCGTGTTGGGAACACTCGACAGCTACGGCGTCACCGGTCATCGCATCGCCGGCGCGCCCGGCATCTACGTGCGGCTCGCCGATCCGTTCTCGCACGCCGCGCTGACCGGCCCGCGGGCCGACCCGTTCGAAGGCCTGGGCAAGCTCGCCGCGCTGGGCGTCAAGGTCACCCGCCACCGCACCTACCACGGTGTGGCGTTGAACGTCGCGATGGATCTGGAGCCCTTTGCGCGCATCAACCCTTGCGGCTACGCCGGGCTGACGACGGTTGACCTCGTTACACTTGGCGTCACCACGGATTGGGGCACTGCAGCCGCGCGCCTCGCCGACAAACTGGCGGCCGTTCTCAGCCCCTGAGACACCGCTCCGGAGAATCTGCATGACGACCGAGCACGTGGTCCGCGAGACCGAAGCGACCTACGATCCCACAGCCAAGCAGAAGGCGCAGGCCAAGACCGCGCGCATTCCGATCAAGATCGTCGCCGCCGAAACCTTGAAGAAGCCGGACTGGATCCGCGTCAAGGCCGGTTCGCCGTCGACCCGCTTCTACGAGATCAAGCAGATCCTGCGCGAGCACAAGCTGCACACCGTCTGCGAAGAAGCCTCTTGCCCGAACATCGGCGAATGTTTCGGCAAGGGCACGGCGACCTTCATGATCATGGGCGACAAGTGCACCCGCCGCTGCCCGTTCTGCGACGTCGGCCATGGCCGGCCCGACCCGCTCGACGTGGACGAGCCGCTGAACCTGGCCAAGACGATCGCGGCGCTGCGCCTGAAGTACGTGGTGATCACCAGCGTCGATCGCGACGATCTGCGCGATGGCGGGGCGGCGCACTTCGTCGAATGCATTTCGAAGACACGCGAGCTCTCGCCCGAAACCAAGATCGAAATCCTCACCCCGGACTTCCGCGGACGCATGGACCGCGCGCTCGAGATCCTGAAGGCCGCGCCGCCGGACGTGATGAACCACAACCTGGAAACCGCACCGCGTCTCTACAAGGAAGCGCGCCCCGGCTCTGACTACGCCTATTCGCTGAACCTGCTGAAACGCTTCAAGGAGTTCGCGCCCGACGTGCCGACGAAGAGCGGCGTGATGGTCGGCCTGGGCGAAACGGACGAAGAAATCCTGCAAGTGATGCGCGACATGCGCGCGCATGGCATCGACATGCTGACCATCGGACAGTACCTCGCCCCGAGCGGCCACCATCTGCCGGTTCGCCGCTACGTTCATCCGGATACCTTCCGTATGTTCGAACGCGAGGCCGCGGCGATGGGCTTCACGCACGCGGCCGTCGGCGCGATGGTTCGTTCCAGCTATCACGCCGATCAGCAGGCGGAAGCCGCCGGTGTGCACGTCGCTTCGATGAACTGATCGCGGGAACGGCCGATCAGCGCGGAGCCGATGACCGCCGAGCGGCTGCGCTGCGGCAATTGCCGGCAGGCCATGCGTCCGCTGGCGTTGGAGGCTCATTACGGTCAGCGAGTGCAGATCGATCTCTGCGGCCCATGCCATCTGGTGTGGTTCGACACCGTCGAATCCGCGCGGCTCACCGGCTTGGCGATGCTGGATTTGCTGGGCGAGATGGTTTCTGCCCAGCGCGAGCCGCATGAAGTCCTGCGAGCGGCTGTCGGTTGCCCGCGCTGCGCCGGCCCGCTGAACCTGGTGCACAACCAGACCCGCTGGGGCCGGACCTTGCAGCTCGAATGCCATCGGCGGCACGGCGCATACCAGACCTTTTCGCAATTCCTGTCCGAGAAGGGCCTAATCCGCCCCTTGTCCTCGGCCGATCGGGCGGCGTTGATGCAGCGCGAAGGCGGGCTGGCCTGCTTGAACTGCGGTGCCGCGCTCGGGGCCGGCGACCAGCGTTGCAGCTACTGCGATGCCTTGCCTGGCATGGTCGATGTCGCGCGCCTGGCTCGAGCACTCGATCCGGATGGCGCGACGGAATCACATGCCGTGCATCGGACGGCCGCTCGCCATGCGTCGCTGCACTGCGTCGCTTGCGGTGCGCCCTTGCCCGCGGGTCCTGCTGTTCAGTGCGGGCACTGCAAGGCGACCCTGGCGACAGGCCAGCTGGCTCAGGCCCATGCCGCGGTCAGCGAACTTTCCGCCGCACTGCAGGTTCACCGCACAACGCCCGCGCCGCATGTGCGAGCGAAGCGCCTTGCGCAGTTGAGCGGCGACTTGCCGCGGCGCTGGGAAGATGTCCGAAAGATGCAATCCGAAGCGCAGGCTCCCGCCGTGGACACCGACGTCGAGCTATGGCCGTTGATTCGCGAGCACCCTTGGGTGTCCGCCGTGGTGGCGGCGCTGGTGCTGTCGTACTTCTACTTCTCGGAGCGCTGAAGGAGCGAAGAGCCTTCAGCCTTCGGCCAACAGCTTTTCCACCAGCGCGTGCAGCGCCGCGAAATCCGGTTCGCCGACATAGCGTTTGACGATTTCCCCGCGCTTGTTCAGCAGGTAGCTCGTGGGCGTCAGGCGCACGTCGCCGAAACTCTGCGCCACGCTCCCGGTGTTGTCGATCGCCACGCCGAACGGAAGCTTGCGTGATTCGGCATAGTTGATCACGTAGGCCGGCGGGTCATAGCTCATCGCCACGGCCAGCGTCTCGTAGCCGCGCGATTTGAACTTTTCGTAAGTGCTGATCACTTTCGGCATTTCGCCGATGCAGGTCGCGCAACTCGTCGCCCAGAAATTGACCAGGACGACCTTGCCGCGCAGGTCGGCGAGCTGAGCTTTCTGGCCGTTGAGCAAGGTGTAGCCCACGTTCGGTGCGGGCTCCGCGGCCGTGAAACTCTTCCAGCCCGCGAACCCGCCGGCACCGATGACGACAACCGCCAGAATGGCGGCGACCTGCCGAGTCAATTTCATTGGAGAACCTCTATGAACCGTCGAGATTTTATGTCAGGGACCGCCGCGCTGGGCTTGACTGGGGCCGGCGTAACGAATGCCTCCGCCGCCGGCCTGACCGAGTTCGATGCCTCGGCCGGCATCCGCGCCGCGCTCGAGCGTGGTGCGGATTCCGCGGTCAGCCTGCTTGGCCGCACCGATGGATTCCTCGGCAACCCGAAAGTTCGCATCCCGTTGCCCGGTGCGCTGAACGATGCGGTGGGCCTGCTCAAGACCATGGGCCAGGGCCAGAAGATCGATGACCTGATCACCGCGATGAACCGCGCCGCCGAGGCGGCTGTGCCCCAGGCGAAGACCTTGCTGGTCTCCGCGATCAAGTCGATGACGGTGGAAGACGCGCGCAAGATCGTCAGCGGCGGCGACAACTCGGTGACCGAATTCTTCCAGGGCAAGACCCGCGCGCCCTTGAGTCAGAAGTTCCTGCCGATCGTCACGACGGCAACGCAAAAGGTCGATCTGGCCGACAAGTACAACGCCGTCGCGGGCAAGGCCTCGAGTTTCGGCCTGGTCAAGAAAGAGGACGCGAACATCCAGCAGTACGTCACCGGCAAGGCGCTGGACGGCCTCTACCTGATGATCGGCGAGGAAGAAAAGAAGATCCGGAAGGATCCGATCGGCACCGGGAGCGCCATCCTGCAGAAGGTGTTCGGCTCGCTCAAGTGACGCGAGCTGCTGCTACAGGACCTTGGAGAGTTCGAACATCAGGGCCGAGGGCAGCGATTCGCCGATCGCGTCGCGACCCACCCTGGCCGGTGCGTTGCTGCCCGAGCCGGACATTTCGAACACGTGGCCCTCTTCGACGATCTCGATGAAGGCCACGTGCGGCACTTCGGCCAGGATGCTGCTGCGCAATTCCTCGAATCGCTCCTGCGCCAGCGCCGCCTCGTAGATCATCGCGTGCGGCAGTCCTTCGCGACAGAACTCGGTCGCCTCGGCCACCGAGTGCACGAAGTCGACGATCAAGCCCATCGGCTGGATGGCTTCGCGCACCTGGTTGCGCACGTCGCGCCGCGATGCGACGACAAGCACCTGGCTGCCGGCCAGCGGTTTGGAGTTCGATGAAGGTGCAAACCCTTCGTCGAGTTCGATCGCACTGACGTCTCGGCCGTGTTGCCCGACGGTGTGCGGAAAGGTCAGCGTCAGCGAGCATTTGCCGGTTTCGTCGCTTCGTTCGACGACCAAGCCCATGGTCCAGCCGATCTGCTCGATCAGGCGCCAACTCAGCGAGTCGACGTGGCTGGCAGCTGCCGACGGCCCCGGCCGGCCTTCGGTGTTGCGGATGAACGCGCAGGTGAGGCGCGCATGCGCCGGCCAAGCCTTGACGTCGACCTGGATCGCGATGCCGGCGCAGGCGTTCGCCAGCGCCCAATCCAATACGCCGTTGAGCAGGCCGAACAGCAGCGATGCGTCGGCGATGACTTCGACCGGCTTCAGATCCTGCTGCAGGGCCAGGCCGCGAGCGTGCAACTCCCGCGAGCGATGGACCAGGATGCTCGACAGGGTCTGCGTCAAATGCATGCGCTCCTGGGCCTGGCGCAGCCGCCCCGAGCCGAAGCGGGCGAGTTGCTGGCCGATCATCGCCGCTTGCCGTGCCTCGTCGAGTTCGTCGCGCAGCGCGCGCAGGCTTTGTCTTTCGATGCGGCCGGTGGTGGCCAATTCGTGCACTCGTTCCAGCGCCGAGGTGAGCGGCTCCGCGATTTCGGCTCCGAGCTGGGTGACGAGGTCACGCCAATGGCTGACGTCGCCGACGCGGATCGGATTGCCGTCAACGGCAGGATCAGCAACGGGCGTCGGGTGGTTCAAGTCAGACAAATCCATGTTCAGGCTCGGGAAGCCGCGCAAAAGACGGCTCATGACGTGCTGATTCGGGGTGAATCGCCGAAGGCGATGGTCACGTCCGGACGCGCGAACGTCGATCCCCAAGATTGGGGCTGTTCGCACCTTCGTGACGCAATCAGCCAGGCCGAAGGCGTGAATTTTTGTCGCAGCGCCTGGAATCAGATGGCGCCGGACACGTGCAGCGCTTCGGTGTCGCCGGCGGAGGGGCCGATCTCTTGCCAGACTTCGTCGGTGTCCTGGCGGAGCAGCGCATGGCAGACGATTGTGCTGCAGCGGTTTCATAATCGACCTATGGCTTGGACGGCGCGAGCGGTGGTAGTGGGCAGTGCCTTCATGCTGGGCTGTTCACCGGTCCTCGATTGGCGGGAAGTTCGTCCCGAGGGCACCGAATTGGTGGCCCTGTTTCCGTGCAAACCCAAGAGTCGTCAGCGCGAAGTCACGCTCGGCGGCAAAGCGGCGAAGATGACGATGGCGGCTTGCGAAACCGGCGATTTGACTTTCGCCTTGGGCTTCTCGGATGTCGCTGACCCTGCGCAAGTCAAGACCGCTCTGGGCGCCCTGTGGGCTACCACTGCCGGTAACGTCGCTGGAAAGGTCCAACAACAAAATCAGCCGAGCATCCCGGGTATGACGCCCAATGATGAGGCTGTCCGCCTGCTGATCGAGGGGCAGTTGCCTACCGGCAGTGTCACGCACATCGCCACGATGCTTTTTGTGCGTGGGACTGTCGTGTTCCAGGCCAGCGTCGTCGGGGCGTCGCTCGACGATGGGGCGGTTGATATCTTCTTTTCCTCCCTCAAATTTGGGGGGTGAGGGTTGCGCCGAGTGACCTGCTCCGCAATCCTGCAGCGTTGACGAGCCCGTCGTGTCGGCGCGTCGGGTCCGAAGAGCGTTATGACAACGACTTGCTGATCCTGTGGTTTGTGGCGTGCCCACCGCACGCGGAAATGACTTCACCGCTCCGTGAAGCCGCTTTGCCGATAATCCCAACTTGATGCCTGGCATTTTGATCATCGCGCATGCGCCGTTGGCTTCTTCGCTGAAGTCAGTTGCAACGCATGCCTACCCCGATCGCGTTCGTCACCTCGAGGCGCTCGATGTCACGTCGGACATGCCTCCTGAAGTCATCGAGGAGCGCGCACGAGAGTTGCTTCGCCAGGTGCGCTGCCCGCAGGCGCTCGTCTTGACCGACGTGTTCGGGGCGACACCTTGCAACGTGGCGCAACGTCTGTCCGAAGGCAACCAAGTGCGCGTCATTGCAGGCGTGAACGTTCCAATGTTGTGGCGGACGTTGTGCTATGCCGACGAAACCTTGGACGCGATGGTTTCGCGCGCCGTGTCCGGCGCGACGCAGGGCGTCATGCAAGTAGGATCGCTCCGCCCCCAGAATCAGGCCAAACAGCCCGGCAAAGATGATCAAGCGTCACATAACGATCAGTAACAAGCTTGGCCTGCACGCACGGGCTTCAGCGAAATTAACGAAATTGGCCGGCAGCTTTCAGTGCGAAGTGTTCATGAGTCGCAACGGCCGTCGCGTCAACGCGAAAAGCATCATGGGCGTCATGATGTTGGCTGCGGGCCTGGGTAGCGAGGTGGAAATCGAAACCTTGGGCGCCGATGAAGAACAGGCCATGGACGCATTGGCGACGCTCATCGGCGACAAGTTCGGCGAGGCGCAATGACGCGGCCGGCCGGTTTCCCATCAAGTCCGACGCGCGGTATCTCGGCGCCATAAATCGGCGGGCGATCTCGCCTTCGAGGTGATGGCTCGCGGAAATTCTCGGCGGCATCGTGCGAGCGATGAAACCCGGATGTTCAGTTGGGAGGCCGCTGCTAAAGTGCCCTGAATGAGCATCCAGGTTTTCGGTCTGCCGGTGTCCCGTGGCGTGGCTATAGGCCGCGCCGTGCTCGTCGCTTCCAGTCGAGTCGACGTGGCCCATTACTTTGTCGAGGAAGACCGGGTTGACGCCGAAATTGATCGCCTGCGGCTTTCGCGCGATGTCGTCGCGGCCGAGCTGACCTCGCTGCAACGCGAGCTTCCTGCGGATGCGCCGCATGAGCTTTCCGCTCTGCTCGACGTGCATTTGATGCTGCTTCACGATGACACGCTGACTGGCGCGACGAAGCAGTGGATTCTCGAGCGGCACTACAACGCCGAGTGGGCGCTGTCGGCGCAGTTGGAGGTGCTGGCTCGGCAGTTCGATGAGATGGAGGACGACTACCTGCGCGAGCGCAAGGCCGACCTGGAACAGGTGGTCGAGCGGATGTTGAGGTGCCTGGCGTCGGACCTATCCGCTGAAGGCCTTCGTTCCCCGACCGTCCAGGCACGCGATTTCGGTGGCGAAGACCCGTTGGTGTTGATCGCCAACGACATCTCGCCCGCCGATATGCTTCAGTTCAAGTCCAGCGTTTTCACTGGCTTCGTCACGGATGTGGGTGGGAAGACGTCGCATACAGCGATTGTTGCCCGCAGCCTGGATATTCCGGCGGTGGTCGGCGCCCGCGAGGCCAGCCGCATGATCCGGCAAGACGATTGGGTCATCGTCGACGGCGACGCCGGGGTTGTCGTCGTGAACCCATCCGCGATCGTCCTGGAGGAGTACAGGTTCCGCCAGCGGCAGATCGAGCTTGAAAGCGATCGGCTGTCGCGGCTTCGTCATACGCCGGCGGTCACTCTGGACGGCGAGCGGGTGGAGCTTTTGGCGAACATCGAATTGCCCAGCGATGGCCCAGTGGCGCTCGAGGCGGGCGCGGTCGGCGTGGGGCTGTTCCGCAGCGAATTCCTGTTCATGAATCGCAATGGCGTGCTGCCGGATGAAGACGAGCAGTTCGAGGCCTACAGGAGCGCGTTGGCCGCGATGCAGGGTCTGCCGGTGACGATCCGAACGGTAGACATCGGTGCCGACAAGCCGCTGGAGCGAATGTCGGTGACCGAACTGCGGCACGAACATGGGCTCAATCCGGCACTGGGCTTGCGGGCCATTCGCTGGAGTCTGTCGGAGCCCAGCATGTTTCGCCAGCAGCTGCGGGCAATCTTGCGGGCGAGCGCATTTGGCAAAGTGAAGCTCCTCGTTCCGATGGTTGCGCACATCAGTGAGATCAAGCTGTTGTTCGAAGCGCTGGCCCGTGCGAAGCAGCAGTTGATCGACGCCGGCCGTGCGTTCGGAAACGTCGAGGTCGGCGCGATGATCGAGATTCCCGCAGCCGTCCTGATCCTTCCTGCAGTACTGCAGCGGTTCGATTTCGTGTCGATCGGCACCAACGACTTGATTCAGTACACCTTGGCGATCGATCGCGCTGATGAAGCCGTTGCTCACCTCTACGATCCTTGGCATCCGGCCGTGCTGCAGCTGATAGCGCGCACCATCCGAGAAGCTCGACAACGAGATCGCGGTGTCAGTGTCTGCGGTGAAATGGCGGGCGATCCGGCGTTCACGGAACTGCTGCTTGCCATGGGGCTGAGGAGCTTCTCGATGCATCCATCTCGGATTGCGGCGGTAAAGCAACGGGTGTTGCGAACAGATGCAAGCCGGTTGGCGGGAAGAGTCGAGGGCGTGCTGCAGAGCGATGATCCGCAACTGGCATGCGCGCAATGGCGGCTCAACACCGATCTAGCGTTCGAGTCCGCCCCGGCTTAGCTGTAGACACCTGCTGGCCGTGATGCGCATCGAAATCATGCTATAGTCATAGTCTTCGCTGGAAACGGCCTCGATCAACGGGAAGTGGTCAGCGAAGCAAAAAATATCGCAAACGCTTGACGAAACTTTGAAAAGCGTAGTACGATGTTAGTCTTCGCTAAATGCTGCGAAGCGCAAC
>Ga0105237_10001993_pt1 | contig 25973 bp, 26 predicted proteins | sample KBSC24metaG_FD_81520 | JGI IMG/M metagenome (GOLD analysis project Ga0105237, IMG submission 81520) | Corn rhizosphere microbial communities from Kellogg Biological Station, Michigan, USA - KBS C2-4 metaG | ecosystem: Host-associated > Plants > Roots > Rhizosphere > Soil | place: Michigan, USA...
ATTCCGTTCCCGGTGTCAGCCCATGGATCGTAAGCCAATAATAATTGCTGTCGGGTGTCCTGTTCATGAGATAGCTCGTCTGCTGAGTCCAGCCATTGAAATCTCCTACTACCAATATCTTGTTCTTATGCGGCGCATACAGCACCAGCACCGCCGAGGTGTCTCCGGGAGGATAATTGATCCCCTCCTTCATTCCCGCAGGGATGGGCGCAACGTTCACCGCACCCGAGACAAAAAAGCTCAATGTGTCCGCGTGGGAGGATATCCCATCGTCGGCAACAGCGATCAGCTGCTGCGTTCCCGCCGCAACCACATGTACCGTATAAGAAAGGGAAGTCGCACCCGCAGCCGAAGCGACCATTGGCCCATTGAAGTACAGCTTGAGCGACGCCGGCTTGTTCGAAACATAGCTAACATCCAACGTATCCCCCACCGTCTTGTTGATAGGTTCTACCACCGGAGTGTATTTTGGCTGGAAGGGCGGCAGTAAAAATCTCCCCGCCAGGCTGCTGTTATCATACACCTGCACATACATGTCCGAGCCATCGCTGTTCCGCTCCACCTTCGACCCGTCCCCGCTGCGGAAAAGAATGGCTACCCGCAGTATAGTCTCCCCCGCGGGCACTCCATAATAAGCCCTTATGCCCGGGATGGTGAACGAATATTTGTTATTCCCCAGGTAAGTAGCCGCGAGTGCAGGATAGGGCTGGTTAAAGTTTGGATTGTACTTCACATAACGCCAGTCCGTCTGGCCGGCGCTGCTGCTCGTGATCACACCCGTATGCACATACACATCGCTGGTAGCAGCGTAGCCCGATAACCCCTGATTGCCCTTTGAACAATCCACTACTATCGTCACCGTCCCCGTATCCGCCGGGAAGGCCGGGGTAGACGTCAGCAGCTGGGCAAAGCCTGCGGTATGGATCAGAAAGGTCAGCAGCAGCACCGGCAGTGATCTCATGGTCTTTTTTTTTACTGGACTGTATACGTCCTGTTATATTCATCGATAGTCACCGTATAGGTGCCTGTGGTGGGAACCTGTATATTGCCTCCCCCCTCCTGTATACCACCACCTGCCAGCGCGTTGGTGTTTGGGTCCGTGCCGCCATAGTTATAATCCCAGGTGCCCTTCACCATGAGGAATTTGAATTCCTGACCGCCTGTGAGCGTGACACCCGTGATCTTCCAGACGCCATTACCCTGATAGGCCAGCTCCGGCAGGGCCGCATTATTGTTGTCCCATCCACCGGCCGTTGCGCTTCCGATGAGATACATATGCCAGGGACGTGCCGTATACTTCAGGGTCTTTGCGTCCGATGCATCCCAGGTGACCCTGTAAATATCAGCCGAAGGAATATTGGGCATGTTGTCCGCATTGACCACCAATGTGCTGCCATCCGTCGATCCATAGCTCCTCACTTCCGCCACCGTGTTAGAGCCATCATTCCAATGGTCCCCATCGATCATCTTCCAGCCGTCGGCCGTGAAGCTATAGATACCCATGAACTGGTTGGTGCCTACAAAATGCATCTGCGACGTGGGGAACACGCTGGGAGGGTTCCAGCTGACACCCGTTACCGCACCGCCTACAAAACCCATCCGGCCCGTGCTGATATCGTATGTTTTCGAGTCAATGTTGGCTGATACACGGTAAACACCCGCGCTCGTGACCTTGAAATTGTTGCCGCCGGGAACAAGATTACCCGCGCCATCACCTCCGAAATTGACATCCCATGACCTGCCCTGTGTGATCTTGAATTCCGTATTGGCAGGTAGATATATATAGATCCAGTACATTTTATTTTGCAGTCCCGAACGATTGTCCCCGATCATTTGAATGCCCGAAGGAGGATCCCATTGGGTGGTTTGGAAGCTGCCCGCCAGGAAAAGATCTATCTCCCGTAACACATACAGCTGGTTGGTATAGCTGCTCCATTGATTCCAGCTGCCGCTGACCGCAACCACGGTCCACTTCAGCTGAGACAGCTGCGACACATCCGTCATGCCGTGAGCATTCAGCGAGTCCGAGAACTGGGCATATGCCAGGCTGAGCACCGAATCCTTCCCGCTGTTGTTGGATGGCATGGAGAACACAGGTGTCGAGCCCGCATCATCCTTATAAAACCATACCTTATAGGTTACCGACCCTGCGCCCGCCGCCGCCGACCGCGTCCAGTTAAATCGTAGCGTGTCAGTTGTCGAGCCCGGATTGATCACCATCGAAGAGGTGGTGGATGAAGGTCCCAGCAGCACAAAAGGGGAAGCCCCATCCTGCATGCGGGTCACCGTTATGTTATACGTATTCTGCGCCAGCAGCTTGGTAGAGCCATTGTCCGCCAGGATGCTCCATTGGAGAGCAGTCTGTGCGCCTGCCGCAATACCCGCCGCCTTCAGCGCGCTGTCCAGCCGTTGATAGCTGAGAGAAAGCTTTGTATCCGATCCATTGTTACCCGCTGCGATAGCCACCAGAGGGGTATCCAAAGAGCCCGTTTTCAAAGAAGCCACCCATTTATACGTCGGAGCCGTGTGCAACCCCGGCGTGGAGGCCGACCAGGTGAAATCAACCGTGGCAGCAGGGGTCGCTGCATTCAGCACCACAGAGGTCCCCGATGAAGGCGACTGCAAAGAGAAGGGCACCAGGCCTTCCCCCGTGGAGTTCATTCCCGCCAGGTCCGGCTTCTTACAGGCAGTATACGCCAGTGCGAAAAGGGTGGCGCAGGCTGTTATCTTTCTTATATATGCGTTCATACAATTTTTTTTATCATTTCATCGAAATAAAGACCACTTCCGCCTCATCCGTACTGACAGAGGAGGGGTTACCGCTGCTATCCAGCACCGTACCATTGAACTTATAATGGAACTTATACAGCACGTGACCCGCGGCAGCCTTGAATGAAACATTGGGTATAAAAAAGCCCTTCCAGATGGTCGTGCCCGCATTTTGCGACACCGATACCGTCACCGGCGCCCCCGCCTGTGTGCCTGTTTCATCAAAAGCCGTTACCGTGGCCGAGACAGGTGTCATCCGCTGCTCATTTACCGTAGCGCCCAGACTCTGATCGAAATTGACCATCACCACATCGCTCGTGTCCACTTTCGCAGGAAATATCCGCAGCTTGGTGGCAGTGAACACCAGCGGATCGAACTTGAAGGGCTTGAAATCCGATGTTTGTGCAGAGCCATTTACACTTTTTACCAGGAAGCCAAAGTCGTGCAGGTCCGCCGGCGCCAGCCCGAACAGCGTGGTGCCCGTAAAAGTAAAAGACCATTTATTGCCGCCCAGCGATGTCATAGCCGCGGACGGGTCAGAAGCGCCCCATTGTCCATTGACAACGCCATTGGGTGCGGGTCCTACTCCACCCGGGTTGGCCCATATCCAGATATAGGCCTGGCTGACACCCGCCACCGGAGTACCCGTAACGTCGATGGTCAGGGTCACCTGATCCTGCGCCGTAAAGCTGGCCGGTGAGAAGGTGGGTGTTTGTGCCCGGACTCCCACAGAGAGGAGGATCATCAGAGCGGCTGCCAGGATAGGGAATACTCTTCGAATGGCCGGCTGCTGGTTAGTTACTATCTTTTTCATTGCTGAATGATTTTATTGTTTGGTGAACACATAACTGTAAGAAATGAGCAGCTTGCCGCTGGCAGCATCGTGCTTGGCCAGCGTAATCTTTAGCGATGTATTGGCTCCCGTAGGATAGGACCCCAGGGTAACACTGGCCGTATCCGTGCCGCTGACCAGCGTCAGCACTTTGGGATAGGCCGGGTCGTCCACCGTCCAGTTGCCGCTCGCCAGGTTGATGATCTTCGGAGAGTTACCCGGCGTGGTAGTGAACGTAGTCGGCGTCGTGCCGTTCATATTCAGCGTTAACGTAAAATCCGTATAAGGGAACACCTGCGTCAGGTCCGCTGTCTGATAAGGAAACCCTTTGTTGGCAGCATCTTCATCCTTTTGAGTCACGCTCGTGATCTTCCAGGTTCCTGCCAGCGACGCCGCCGGAGAGGCCAGCTTGCCCAGCGGCTTGTAATTTTCCGGCTTGCACCCTGTTACCAGCATCACTGCCAGCGCACCTATAATGAAAATAGTATGTTTCATTGTTGTCATTTTAATGGTTAGTTAAAAACATCCTCCTTCCGGATTGAGCTCAAAGGCAGCATTGGCATCCTGTTCCGCCTTGGGGAATTGCAGGATAAATCCATTACAGGTCCAGGGCGAGCCTCTTCTGTCGATGTTCGTGCCCGTCCGGGCGCCGATGCGCTTGATCTCCTGGAGACGATTGCCTTCACCCACCATTTCCAGCTCTCTTTGAGTGCGTGTGGCGCTGATGACGGCGCTGGCGGAAGAAGATCCTGACAGGTTGCGCGATGTGCCGCCATATGCCCTTGTCAGGATAAGGTTGATATCGTTGATGGATGTCGCCAGTGTAGAGCCGCCCAGCTCAGCGCCCGCCTCCGCGCGGATAAGGTATATCTCCGTAAGATGCGTGATCGGCTCCTCCATATAGTTGAAATTGAACTTGGTCAGACTGTTATATCCCGCTTGCAGTGTATTGCTGTACCATGCGAGACGTTTGTCTGCCGGATCGCCCGTGGCATAGCTGTAGAACTGGTTGGTAAAATACAGCGTGGGCGCTTTCGTATCCGAACGCCAGTCGCCGATGTATTCCGTACCCGGCTGGAAATGCCCCGCGTCATTAGGCAGCCGCAAAATGGATTCCGTTGTCAGCCCCAGGGAGAACCTGCTGGTGAAGTCCGCATCTAATTGAAACTTGCCGCTCTTGATCACCTGGTCTGCATACGTATAGGCATTGGCGAAATCATTTTGCTGGAAATAAACCTTGGCCAGATAGGCTTCCGCGATCCACTTCGTGGCCGTATAGAACTTGCCTCCGTCACCCGCATCCGCCGGCAGCAGGCTGTCCGCGCTCTTCAGGTCCGCGATCACCTGGTCGTAGACCTGCTTTACCGTGCTCCGGCCAAGCGTAACAGTTGCCGTACTAAGACGCAGCGGTATGCCCGGCTGGGAATTGTCCGACGTATAGCCCCATGGCTGTGCAAAGAGACGCACCAGCTCAAAATGTGCCATACCCCTGAAGAAGAGGCATTCTCCCTTTAGATAGGATTGATTCTGTGACGACACCGAGCCCAGGTTTTCCAAAACAATATTGGCCGTAAGAATGGCTAAGTATCCCTTTTTGTACATATCGTCCCGCGTGCCGCCGAAGATGGAATTTTGTCTTTTATATATTTCCGAGAAGTCTCCCGTCAGCTTGGACCCGTCCAGCTGATCCGCCAGCATGTCGCTGATAGCCTGTACCCGCCCACCCAGGAAATTTCCATCTCCCAGGTACGTATAGATGCCCGTGGTCAGCGCCACGATATTGCTGTCAGCGGATTTGACCTGGTCCTTCGTCAGCTGCCCCTGTGGCGGCCGCTCCAGGAATTTTGAGCATGAGACGGTCACTACCATCACTGCCAGTATGCTGAAAAATATCTTGTTCATATGCGTAAGTTTTGACCGTTGGTTTTAAAAGTTAGCATTGATGCCGAATACGAATGTCTTTTGCGTAGGCGCCGTCAGATAGGTGATATTTGGGCTGAGGTTCCTGTCCTGCGCATTTTCAAAGTCCCTCGTGATCTCGGGATCGCCGCCCGGATATTTGGTAAAGGTCAGCAGGTTGGTACCCGTCGCGAATATGCGAAAGTCCTTAAAGAACAGCCGGCGCAGGGCCGCACGCGGCACTCTGTAGGCAATGGTCAGCTCACGCATACGCAGATAGCTGGCGCTCCTCAGGAACATAGTGGAGTTAAACTGGTCTTCGCTGGGTACTCCCGGATAATTGGCCACGTCCGCCACCAACCTCGGATACAGGCTGAGATCACCCGGCTTGGTCCAGCGGTCCAGGAAATCCTTGCGGAAGTTCCAGAACTTTTTGGAGACACCCAGGAACTGGTACTTGCCCGAGTTCTCGTAAATATTGCCCCCGATGACATAAGTAAAGAGGCTCGAGAGCTCGAGCCCCTTGTATTGAATGGTCGTATTGAATCCTCCAAAATAGTCGGGCTGAACCGCTCCTACGTAAGCCCTGTTGTCCAGGGAGAAAGTCTTTGTCTCCTTGCCATTCTTGTCCAGCCAGATGGGCAGCCCATCTGCCGGATCCACCCCGTGATAGCGCACCAGATAGTTCACGCCCACCGGCAGACCCTTTACAATGCGCGTGTCATTCGTGCCGCCGCTGACAGCATCGGGACCCAGCTCATATTCCAGTACTTTGTTCTGGTTCCGGGCAATATTGCCGCCCACCGACCATTTTACATCCTTATTATCGATGACCCTGAAATTGGCGCTTATCTCAAGACCCTGATTCAGGATCTTGCTATTATTCAGGTTGCGGGGTATGGTTGTAACACCAAGAGAAGGCGATACTCCCGGATTGAGCAAAATATTCGTGGTAGTCTTATAGTAATAGGCCACTTCCCCCGTCAGCCGGTTGTTGAACAAGCCAAACTCCGCCGCCGCGTCAATGTTGTGGAGCGTCTCCCATCTCAGATCCGGATTTCCAAGGCCGTTGATATACAGCGTTCCGTTACCATTGTAAGGATTCGATCCCCGGCGATAATTGTCATAATATAGTCCTGATCCAAAATTCGCATTGCCCACAACACCATAGCTCGCGCGTAATTTCAGGTAGCTAATCTCGTGTATAGCCTTCATGAAATCTTCGTCGCTGATATTCCAGGCCGCCGATACGGCAGGAAATATCCCGTGTTTGTGATTCGTGCCGAACTTCGAAGAGCCATCCATCCTGGCAATCACCTGGATTGAATATTTATCATGGAAGGTATAGTTGATCCTTCCGAAAAAGCTGTTGAAAGTGAACATTTCTTGGGCTACTACCGAAATGGGGGACTGGGCAGTCAGTAATGAATCCCTAAGCCGCTTGTACTCGCCCGGGTTTTCCCAGAAAGGCTTGGCCGTAAATTCTCCGATCGGGTCCGTCGTATATCCCTTACGATTATAATCCTGTATCTCCGTACCAGCCAGGAAGTTGAACTTGTGCAGCTCACCCGGACTCCAGAGATAGTTCACCGTGAGGTTGGCCGTCTCGTTCGTGCCCCATGTATGGCTCCGCGAAGAATAAGGCGAGTGTTTAGTGGTGTCCGCCAGCAGCCCCGTATATTGATCATCGTTGGACAGCATGTATTCGATGGCGTAGGTGCCTCTGACGAACAGATTATGAATTGGCTGGTATTCCAGCGTGCCTCCTCCCAGCAGGCGTTGATCCGTCTGCCGCCGGGCCGTCTCGTTGACCCCGATAAGAGGGTTATCCAGGCCATAGGCATAGTCGCCGTTGGAATTATACACCGGGAAGATCGGCAACGCGCCCGACATGGCGTCCCCGATACCTCCAGCCCAGGCCGCATTCACGCGATGGTTGATCCCCGGATTGTAAGCCGAGGTCAGCGATATTTTGAGATTGTCCAGCGCCTGGAAGTCCATATTGAACCGGGCGTCCATACGGGCGTAGGCATTCTTCTTCAGGTAGCCGTTGTCGTCACTATAGGTGAGGTTGGTAAAAGTTTTCAGCTTTTTTGTACCCGCCGTCATGGACAGGCTGTGATCATCGATAAAGCCCGTTTGTGTCAGCAGCTTCCACCAGTCCGTATTGTTCTGGCTGGCCTGCGCCCAGGTCAGTGTACCCGGCAGCGTGGCATAACCCGTATTGCCGTCGTTGATCCAGGCCTCTTGCCGCAACTGGAGCCATTCCGGTCCGTTGACAAAATCTAATTTCTTGGTATAAGTAGCCACCCCCAGCTTGGGAGAGTAGACGAACTGAGGTTTGCCCGACCGCCCCCTCTTGGTGGTAATGAGGACCACGCCATTGGCCCCCCTCGACCCGTAGATACCCGTTGCGCCCGCATCCTTCAATATTTCAATAGACTCGATGTCATTCGGATTGATCGAGGACAGTGGGTTCTGATTCATGGCGCCACCGTTGCCGCGCAAAAAGGGGTCCGCAATGACAGGTACTCCATCCACTACATACAGCGGGTCCCCCGATGCCGAAATGGAGCCTATACCACGGATACGGACAACCGAGCCTGAGCCTGCAAGCCCGTTACCCGAAATAACCTGTACGCCCGGCGCACGACCTTCCAGGGCCGCTTCAAAGCTGGGCACCGGTATCTCGCTGATCTTCTCCCCGCCCACCCGGGCAATGGCCCCCGTGACCTCTCTCTTCCGCTGGGTGCCATAGCCGATTACAATCACTTCATTCAACGCCGCATTGGTAGCGCTGAGCTGGATGTTCAGTACATCGCCCGTGATCTCCACACTCCGGGATCCAAATCCCACCGAGGAAAAGATCAGCGTGCCCGTAGTAGCGTTTACGGTAATACGAAAGCTCCCATCCGCACCGGAAGTGACGCCCTTGCTCGAACCTTTCGGGACGATGGAAACATTCGCCAAAGGAGAGCCGTCCTTTGCGTCCGTGACCTTACCCGTGATCGTTCTGTTCTGTGCGTAGGAGAATAGCGTTGCTAATAGCAGGAGTAATAGGACAGGTGTCCTCACAAGCAATCGTTTCTTTCTCATAAACTGTCGTGTTATTTGATTAGTTGGTTACTTACACCCCGGTGGTTACCTACACCCTTATCGTGTAAAAAGTACACACTTTAATGTGTAAACAATACACAATATTTAATAAAAAAACTCATTTTGCCAACTTTAAGGGAAAAATTCTTTATGAAATCTTGGGAAACCCAGGACAGACCTCGCTTTGGATACAGCAGCTTTGGGCAGACCGCCTTTGACACCGTTCGCGGAACAAGATCAGACCTCGTCCCGGATGGTCAGCGTCGGACGAACCTTAAAAGTCGATCCCGAACCACTTCTTCCTTTCTTTCTTCTGGTACTTGTCGTAGTTGAATTTGTAAAGCTTGCCCGGACGGTGGGGAACATCCGACTCCAGTTCCCCCGTATCTTCCAGTAAGCCCATGGAAAAGAACTTCTTACGGAAGTTGCGGCGATCCAGCTTTACGTCCAGGATAGCTTCATAAAGATTTTGAAGCTCCCGGAGGGAGAACTGCTTGGGCAGCAGGCTGAATCCAAGGGGATGTTCCTGTATCCTCTTCTGCAGCCATTCATAGCATACGTCCAGGATCTGCCGGTGGTCAAAGGCCATCTCCGAGAGGGTCGTAACACGATGCCAGTGCAGCTCGTTGTCCAGGATCTTTAATTTATGATGTTCGATATTGATGAGGGAACAATACGCGATCGTAACTACACGGGCTGCCGGGTGTCTGCCTACTGCGCCAAAACCTTTTACCTGCTCCAGGTATACATCGTCCAGTCCGGTACGTTCTTTCAGGATACGATAGGCTGCCTGATCCAGGTCCTCATGGTTGTTAACAAGATCGCCCAGCAGGGACCACTTGTTATCATATTTCTCCATGTCCGATTTGATAAGGAGCACTTTCAGCTCATTGTCGTCAAATCCGAATATGACACAGTCGACCGAAATGCCAATGATCCCATCTGACTCCAGCTGTTTGAGAATGCTCGTGACATTCTTATGCGCGCCAGCGCTGCCGGTAGTTTCAGGGACTGTATCGGAGGGTATTTTAAGGCTCATAGAACTACGAATTTAGTTTCTTTTATGATATGGGTCTTCTTTCGCCCCTTTTTTCATCTCCGTCTTGTATGTTAAGCAGGGCCGATTCCTGTAACTTTATCCCTTCAAATCCTTCGTATGTATTCTTCCGAACAGACCAAAAAGCTACAGCAGCTGACGAACAACTTATTGGCAGCCAGCAAGACCCATCCTATTGAAAAGAACAAGTTGGAAGAGCTCAAAGATGTGCTCCGTTTCCACGAATACCGATATGCCATCATGAACGATCCCCTGATCTCGGACTTCGAATACGATGGACTATACAAGCAGCTCGAGCACATCGAGACCGCGCATCCCCAGCTCGTCACCGCCGACTCCCCTTCGCAACGGGTCGCCAAAGGGCTGACAAAGGAATTCCCCACCATGCAGCACCTCGTGCCCATGTTGTCCCTGGAAAACTCCTACAACGAGCAGGATCTGCTCGACTGGGATCGCCGTGCCCGGGAGCTTACCGGGTTGGGCGAGCTCGAATATTGTGTAGAGCCCAAATTCGACGGGGCCAGCATTTCCCTTACCTATGAGAATGATATACTTTTACGTGGCGTCACCCGTGGGGATGGCGTAGCCGGGGATGAGATCACCACCAACATCCGGCAGATACGCTCCGTGCCCTTGAGCGCCAGCTTTTCCAAATACGGATTGCAGGTGGTGGAGATAAGGGGGGAAGTGCTGATGAACAAGAGCAACTTTAAAAAATATAACGAGCAGCTGGCCGAGCAGAACCTCGCGCCCCTCGCCAACCCCCGCAATGCCGCGGCCGGATCTTTGCGTATCAAGGATTCGAAGGAAGTCAGCCGGCGGAACCTCGAGGCTTTTCTCTACCACATCAGTTACTTTACAACACTCGAAGGCTGGCAGATGACGGATGGACATCTTACAGGTGCCGAAGGAGAGGAAATAGGTAAGGTACGGTCGAAGGACCTGCCCGTGCATCCTGCGTTAAAAACCCATAGCGGTTGTCTGCAATTGCTATGGGACCTTGGCTTTAGAAGTCCGCAAAAGGAAAAGAAAGTGGTGAAAGGCATCCAGGCAGTAGTTGATTATTGTCACGAATTTGAAAAACAACGGGACGACCTCCCCTATGAGATAGATGGCATGGTCATAAAGGTGAATTCTATTGCCCTGCAGGACAAGATGGGCATGACCACGCATCACCCCCGCTGGGCCATCGCCTTCAAGTTCAAGGCCAGGCAGGCAACCAGCACCCTTAGAAAAGTAGAGTTCCAGGTGGGCCGTACCGGCAGCATTACGCCCGTGGCCAAGCTCGACCCCGTACCGCTCGGGGGTGTTACCGTTAGCTCCGTCAGCCTTTTTAACGAGGAGGTGGTGAGAGAGAAGGACCTGAAGATCGGGGACCAGGTATTGGTGGAACGGGCCGGGGACGTAATCCCTTATATAGTAAAGCCTTTGACAGATGTCCGCACCGGTAAGGAGACCGCCATCGTCTTTCCAACACACTGCCCCGTCTGCGGTGACAAGCTTGTCAAGCCCGAAGGTGAAGCCGTATGGCGTTGTGTGAATATCAACTGTCCCGCACAGGTCGTCGAAAGGATCATACATTTCGCGAGCAAGGATGCTATGGATATCCGCAGCTTTGGCGATGCCAATGTCCGTAAATTCTATGAGCTCGGGTTCCTGAAGGATGTACCCGGTATCTATCACCTGCCTTATGACCAGATCAGGGGATTGGAAGGGTTTGGGGAAAAGAGTGTCAGCAATCTGCAGACAGCCATCGAGACATCCAAGCAGCAGCCCCTGCACCGGCTGATCTTCGGATTGGGTATCCGTTATGTTGGGGAAACCACCGCCAAGACCCTGGCCGCAGCAGTCAGCCATTTATCCGACTTTGCGCATTATTCCCTTGAAGACCTGCAAAACCTGGAAGATGTAGGGCCAAAAGTGGCCACAAGTGTGTACCAATTCTTCCACAATAAGGATAATAAGGCCCTGCTGGAAAAGCTGGAGTCATTGGGATTGAACCTGAAGAGCCAGAAAGCCGCCCCATCCACAGAAGGCAACCTGAACGGGCAAACGTTCTTATTCACGGGTACCCTAAACCGGCTCAAGCGCAGCGATGCCGAAGAGATAGTGGAAAAGAATGGGGGCAAGCTCCTTAGCGGCGTCAGCAGTAAATTGAATTACTTGATTGTAGGTGAGGATGCCGGTAGTAAATTGGAAAAAGCCAAAAAGATAACTTCGATCCAAATACTCACAGAAGACGAGTTTATCAAGCTTATCAACATATAAGAATATTTTCTTACGTCACTGGTAAATCGAAAATCTTTTTCGTAACTTTAAGAAAATTGTAGGCATGATTAGAAAACTCTCCGGCGAACAGTGGAAACCTTTGCAGTTTCCCGGCTGGAAACAACTCCGAAAAAAATATGCACTATCCTCGATGGGTCGCGTTGCCAGCTACTCAGAGGATGTGGTTGACGATGGCAAGCTGCTCAACGGTAGCCTTACTACAGGCTACAAAACGCTGAATCTTCATCGCCCCGGAAATAATGGTACGCTGTATATCCACCGCGAGATCGCGCGCCTCTTCCTGGCGAAAGCTTCTCCCAAACACAAATATGTGATCCATGTGAATCACAACAAGCTGGACAATGCAGCAAAGAATCTCAAGTGGGCTACACTCGAAGAGATGATCGATCATCAGCAAAAGAGTCCCGCCAAGATCGCTTACAAAAAAGTTCAGGCCAATCGCACCGTGGGATTGAAGCTGACAGCAAATCAGGTGAAGACCATCAAGAAAACATTGAGCAGCAAGAATCGTCAGCTGACGATCAAAAAACTGGCAGAGAAATACAACGTCAGCGAAATGACTATGTACCGTATCAAGAGCGGAGAGAACTGGGGCAGGATCAGATAGTCCCGCCGCCCGATGGAATTGAGACATCAGACAGGAAATAATACATATGCTACAGCCCGCAACGATCAAGTTCTTAAAAGATCTCAAGAAGAATAACAACAAGCCCTGGTTCGAAAAAAACAAGACTGCTTATCAGAATGCAAAAGAGGATGTAGAACAATTTGTGCAACAGGTGATCGAAGGGTTGGGAAAAATTGATCCCGAAATTGCCACTCTCCAGCCGAAAGACTGCATTTTCCGTATCTACCGCGACGTTAGATTCTCCAAAGACAAGACACCCTATAAAACGAACATGGGCGCCAGCTTTAACAGGGGCGGCAAAAAAGTCCCTACAGCAGGCTATTATTTCCACTGTGAGCCCGGAGGACAAAGTATGGTTGGCGGCGGTCTTTGGATGCCGATGCCACCGCACCTTGCCAAGGTCCGGCAGGAGATAGATTATAACTTCGATGAATGGAAGAAGATCATCGCCCACAAAAATTTTAAAAAGATATTCCCCAATGGAGTGGAAGGCATCGAAGTATTATCAAGACCTCCCAAGGGATACGACGACCAAAATCCCGCTATCGAATACCTCAAGATGAAATGCTATATCGTCACCCGCGATCTTACGGATGCCGACCTCACATCTAAATCCTTATTAAAAGAAACACTGAAGACGTTTACTGCGATGAAGGAATTTATAGATTTTCTCAATCGGAGTGTGGAATAATAATATGACTTCACCGCATCGCCGCCATTTCACCTTTTATACTGCAGCATCCATTCGTACATATTCTTCCCATCTTCTCGATAGTTGGGATCCATGGCCTTTGTCCACGCATCATGATTATGCCACCCGTAATTAGGAAGTAACGACAACCTGGCAGGGATAGCAGGGTGCATGGAATTATACAACGAGACAAAATCTATCGTGTTATTGGCGCTTACAGCCCAATCACCGATGTTGGTGAACGCCCAGACGGGCAAATTACCCTGCACAATGTTTTGGACGTAATACGAATTGAGCGTAATCCCGGCAATGGGAACAAGTGCCGCAAACTTTTTTGGATAAGTTGTAGCTAGATAGCCGTTAGCGATCGACCCGAGACTGATCCCGGTGAGATATATTCTGGTCGTATCTATACGAAAGAATTTTTTTACCCTGTCAATGACCGCCTGTATCGCGTGAGGATTGTCTGGATACCTCTTAAATTGAGGCGCCGCAACGATGAAGGAAAAATTCTGGCCGTTTACCACAAAGTTGGGGGGGAAGGTTTTTTGCTTCAACAAAAGCGGGAGCCCCTCACTTAGAACTTTGTAAAGATCAGTAGTGCCATTTCCATATACTCCATCCCCACAGTTATAGAAAATTAACGGATATCTTTGCCCTGACGTCCAATAGTGGGCCGGGACGCAGATATAATACCCATTGAGGTATGAATTGATCGTCGAGTCGATCACCGGGTAAATCAAATTTGGTTGCGTTTCCACAATTTGGGTGACGACCCTGTCAATGGTGTTAGCCGATATTGAGGAAGGTTCGAACGAAGATTCTTTCTTGCATGCCAACAGGCAAGTAACAAAGGCGGAAAAAATAAGCAAGCGTCGCATAACAATTTCTTTAGCAGTTTTGTTCTATTAGATGCTCCAGGATCTTTCATCTCGAATACTGCAGCATCCATTCGTACATATTCATCCCATTTTCTTTATAGGCAGGGTTCATAGCCTTCGTCCACGCGTCATGGTTTAATGACCCATAAGGAGGAAATAGCGTTAATCTGGCAGGAATGGCAGGATTCATGGAATTGTACAACGCGATAAAATCTGTCGTGTTGCTGGTCGGTATGCGCTGATCATCGTTATTGTGGAACGCCCAAATAGGCAAATTCGCATTTACCATGCTTTGGCACCCCATTGTATCGACGTCGATCCCCGCAACAGGAACCATAGCCGCAAACATCGAAGGGAAAGTTGCTGCCAAATAGCCATTGGCCTCTGATCCGAGACTGATCCCGGTGAGATATACCCGTCTTGCGTCTACAGGGTATTTTGTCATTGCCCTTGTAACAGCGTCCAGCACAATATGAGGGTTGTCCGGATAGCTCTTGAATTGAGGGCACATGACGATAAAAGAAAAATGCTTGCCATTTACCAAAAAGTCAGGAGGGAAAAGGTTTTGTTTCAACAACAGCGGAAGGGCCTCTTTTAGCATTTTGGAAAGATCAGTGTTGCCATTCCCATATACACCCGCCCCCGAACAAAAGAATAGCAGTGGATATTTTTTACCGGACGTCAGATAATGAGTGGGAAGGGCAACGTAATACCCGCCAATGTCCGAATTGATCGAGTCAACTACCGGCAAAAGCAGCGGGGCCGCCGTTTCTATAAATTCCGAATCGACTGGTTTCTTTGTAGTGTCAATAGGCTTTTTGCCGGTATCGATCGGCTTTTTAGCAGAATCTACCGGTTTTACGAGGCTATCCACCGGTTTTGGGTTCGGACTGACCGGATCTTTCTTACATGCCAGTAAGCAAAGAGCAAATGCGGAAATGATAAGAAGACCTCTCATATCAGTCGATTGAAAACGAGCTATTTAACAATGTTGGTCGAAAAAAGGGGGCGAGCCCCCTTTTTCTACATCAATTCTTGTTCCAGCCCATTCACAACACGACCCGTTCAGCACATTGGGTATGTTCCGCCCCCCTCTCCTACAGTAAATTTTGTTTCAGCAAATACTCCGCTATCTGCACCGCATTCGTAGCCGCCCCCTTCCTCAGGTTATCGCTCACTACCCACATATTCAGCGTATTCGGCTGTGTCTCATCCCTTCTCAGCCTGCCCACAAAAACATCGTCCTTGTCATGCGCATCCTTTGGCATGGGGTATTGCTGTGTCGAAGGGTCATCCACCACTACCACACCCGGCGCCTTGGACAGCAGCTGCTTTACTTCCGCCAGATCAAAATCACGCTCAAACTCCACATTTACCGCTTCGCTGTGACCACCCACCACAGGGATACGAACAGTCGTAGCCGTCACCCGGATGGAATCATCACGCATGATCTTTTTGGTCTCGTTGACCATCTTCATCTCTTCCTTCGTATATCCATTATCAAGGAATACATCTATCTGAGGGATCACATTCAGGTCGATGGGATATTTATACGCCATCTCACCCTGTACGCCCTTCCTTTCATTCATCAGCTGTGTCACAGCCTTCACCCCTGTGCCCGTAACGCTTTGGTAAGTAGATACTACGATCCTCTTTACCTTGTATTTCTTATGCAGCGGGTTCAATGCCACCACCATCTGGATCGTAGAGCAATTCGGGTTGGCGATGATCTTGTCCTCCTTTGTCAGGGCATCCGCATTCAGCTCAGGCACCACCAGCTTTTTAGTGGGGTCCATTCTCCAGGCCGATGAGTTGTCGATGACCGTGATACCCGCTGCCGCAAATTTCGGAGCCCATTCCAGGGAAGTGCTGCCCCCGGCAGAGAAGATAGCAACAGCTGGTTTTGCCGCAATCGCATCCGTAGCGCTTACCACCTTGTACTTTTTCCCCTTGAATTCCACTTCCTTACCAACCGACCTTTCCGAGGCTACGGGGATCAATTCCGTGATGGGGAAATTCCTTTCCGCGAGTACGTCTAACATTTTGGTGCCCACCAGACCAGTGGCGCCTACGACTGCAACTTTCATTTTTTTACGTTTTTGGCTTCCGATATGCCACACGGCCGGAAGCATTGTTTTTTGATTTATTATTTAATCTGACCAAAAAAAAGAGCCTCCCCAATTCGGGAAGGCTCTCGTTATCTTGTCATACAAAACAATCAAACCCCTTCCCGCTGCGGGAACATCTTCTTGGTCTGCTTCTTTGTATGTTTCATTGTCATTTTCATAACGCCGCCAAAAATAGGCATGAAACGAAGAATATCCAAATTTTTTTCAATAAAGCATCCCGGGGAGTGGGTATGATTGCCCGTCGTTGAAAAATAAGACAAGGATAATTTTGATATGAACATTAATACAGGAGATTTGCTTGCTTTTTTAAACCTTCAAAAAAATGACCTACATGAAAAGACCATTTATCCCTGTCGTAGCCATTGCCGCGTTCTCTATGATGTATTCCTGCAAAGGCAAGAATAAAGAGGCCGCCTCCGACACGGGCGCTACACAAGAGCCTGCAAAGAAAGAAGCCGCATCCACTACCCCCGCCAACGAACCCAAGACCTATACAGTGACCTTCAGCCCCGACACCGTCCTGCTTGGCAAGGACAAGGAAGCCGCGGTAAAGATCAAGAACGCCAAGGCCGTCGCCTTACAAAACCCTGATGGCAAGGACGAAGGCATCGAGATGAGCTTTGATCTGGATGTGACTAATAAGAACAAGATAGGCGGCCACAACTTTTTCTTCCGTACAGACAATTTCCGGATGGTGCTGGACAATGGCCAGAACATTACGCAGGCCGATGGTACTGCCGAGGGCGTAGATCCCGAATCCACCAAGGAGCTCAAGGGCATCAAGTATAAGATCCCCCCGGGCGCAAAGCCGAAGACCTTGAATTTATTTCACGATGAGACCCGAGCCAGTGTAGGAGTAGAATTAAACTAAATAAAAAGGCCACCGAATGGTGGCCTTTTTATTTAAACCAGTTCGATATCAAAATTTACCAGGTCGACAAATTGCCGTATCCTCCCGTCGATGTCCGCCTTGGTGATCTCTTTCAGACGGTTGGGTCCAAATTTCTCCACGCAGAAAGACGCCATGGCAGAACCTACGATGATCGCCGTTTTCATATTTTCGAAAGACACATCCCGCGTCTGTGCAATATGCCCCATAAAGCCGCCCGCGAAAGTATCTCCCGCGCCTGTGGGATCGAAAACCTCCTCCAAAGGCAATGCGGGTGCAAAGAATACCTGGTCCTTATGAAAGAGCAGGGCGCCATGTTCACCTTTCTTGATGACAAGATATTTGGGCCCCATCTTCTGTATTTCTTTTGCCGCCTTGACCAGCGAGAATTGACCGCTGAGCTGACGGGCTTCACTGTCGTTTACCAGGAGCACATCCACCATCGTCAGCAGCCTTTTCAGGTCCGGCAAGGCATTGTCCATCCAGAAATTCATCGTATCCATCGCGATCAGTTTGGGACGTGTCTTCAATTGCTCTACGACGCTGATCTGCAGGCTTGGCAATACATTGCCCAGCATCACAAACTCGCTGCCCTGGTAGCTGTCCGGAATGATAGGATTGAAATCAGTCAGCACGTTGAGGTCCGTGACCAGCGTATCCCGGGTATTCATATCCAGGTGATAACGGCCACTCCAGAAAAACGATTTTTTATCCTTCACAATCTCTACCCCTTCCAGGTTTACTCCCCTTCTTTTCAATTCGTCCATTTCCTCCTGGGCAAAATCATAGCCTACAATAGATACCTGGTTGATGGGCTTGATAAAGTTGCTGGCCGCATAGGCAGCATAAGTAGCCGCACCGCCTACGATCCAGTCTGTTTTTCCGAAAGGCGTTTCAATGGCATCGTATGCCATTGAACCTACAACGATTAGAGACATTTAATTTTGATTTTGAGTGATTCGCCCAGGCATATCGGGCCATGGCCCATTTTATGCGGTGCAAACCTACAATAATTTCCCTACAAAACTTACTAACACTTGTTAGTGTTTTTTATACCTTTACAGCCGTCTATGGCAAAGATCCAAAGTAAAAAGAACAGCACTAAAAAGGAGGTCATCATTGAAAAGGCATCCAAGCTCTTCCGCGAGAAAGGGTTCGGAGCCGCCTCTATGCGCGATCTGGCCGAACATGTAGGAGTAGAGGCGGCGAGCCTGTATAATCATATTCAGTCCAAGGCGGAAATACTCCAGACCATCTGTTTCAAGGTCGCCAACGAATTTATGACCAACCTCGAGCAGGTAGAAGCCAGCAGCCAATCCACCTTAAAGAAGATGGAAGCCATCATCCGGCTGCATATACGTATGATGCTCGACCAGTACGAGCATATCTACATCGCCGACCATGAATGGCGGCACCTGCCCGAACCCTATCTCTCTAACTTTCTCAACCAGCGTCGCAACTATCGCAAGCGGCTGGCAGATATCATAGAAGACGGTATCGCCAGGGGCGAAATGAAACATATCGATCCGTACGTTGCCGTGCTGACAATACTTTCCGCCATCAGTGGCATAGACTCCTGGCAACGCAGCCGCAAAAGCACCAGCGCCGAAGCGCTCGAATCCAATATGGTAAAATACCTCATCGAAGGACTAAAGAAATAACACCCCACATGGCCAGTCATTTCTGCAAATTACAGGTAGCGGACATCCGGCGGGAGACAGAAGATTGTGTCTCCATAGCCTTTGCCGTACCCGACCATCTGCAAGAGACCTTCCGTTTCATCCAGGGACAGAATATCACCATAAAGACCCATATAGAAGGAGAGGAGATACGCCGCAGCTACTCCATCTGCAGCAGCCCCTTCGACAAAGAGTTGCGCATCGCCGTAAAAAAAGTGCCGGGTGGGCTTTTCTCCACCTATGCCAATGATCAGCTAAAGATAGGCGACGACCTCGACCTCCTCCCACCCACCGGAAGATTCTACACCCTGCTGGACCCCTCCAAGCCCAAACACTATCTCGCATTTGCAGCCGGCAGCGGCATTACTCCCATCATCTCCCTGATCAAGACCACACTGGCCACCGAGCCCGAAAGCCATTTTACCCTCGTATATGGCAACAGACACCGGCCTTCCATCATATTCCGGGAAGAGCTCGAAGCCCTGAAGAACCGCTATATGCACCGCCTGGCATTGCATCATATCCTCAGCCGCGAAAAAGTGGATATCGGGCTCCACCAGGGCAGGATCGACGCCGTCAAATGCGGAGAGCTGTGCGGTAAGCTCATCGATCTCAAAAGGACGGATGAAATATTTCTCTGCGGACCGGCAGAAATGATCTTCACTACCAAAGATTGGCTCGAAGCAAAGGGTATCGACCCCAAAAAGATCCATTTCGAGCTGTTCCACACCCAGGAGGGCCGTGCAAATGTTCGAAGCGCAACAACAGAAGCCGCCATCAAAGCCCCGCTCAAAGGCCGGACCAGTCACATCACTATACGGCTCGACGGCAACAGCGTCGATTTTGAATTGCCGTTCGACGGTGACTCCATCCTCGACGGCGCGCTGATGCAGGGAGCCGATCTTCCCTTCGCCTGTAAAGGGGGCGTTTGTTGTACCTGCCGGGCCAGGCTGCTCGAAGGGAAGGTGGAAATGGAAGTGAACTATGCCCTCGAAGAAGAAGAGCTAAAGGCCGGCTTTATCCTCACCTGTCAGTCACACCCCCGTACGGACAAGGTCGTCATTGACTTCGACTCAAAGTAGTGACATTGAGCTATGCTCCAACTAACACCTGTTAGTTTTTTTCACTAAAAAAAGGTACCTTGCGGATAAATATTTATCCCATGTCTGTGCAGGACCTTGAAAAGATATTCCAGGATAAGATAGATGCCGACATCCGCATCGAGCCCAAGGATTGGATGCCCGATGCCTATCGTAAGACCCTTGTCCGGCAGATGTCCCAGCATGCCCATAGCGAGATAGTGGGGATGCTGCCCGAGGCCAACTGGATCACAAGGGCTCCCACCCTTCGCCGTAAGGCAACCCTGATTGCCAAAGTACAGGATGAGGCGGGACACGGGCTCTATTTATACGCAGCCACCGAGACCCTTGGCACCGGCCGCGAAGAACTGTTAGAGCAGCTCCACACCGGCAAAGCCAAATATTCTTCCATCTTCAATTATCCTACCCTCACCTGGGCGGATATGGGAGCCATCGGCTGGCTCGTGGATGGAGCGGCCATCATGAACCAGGTACCTTTATGCAGGGCGTCTTATGGCCCCTATGCACGCGCGATGGTACGTATTTGTAAAGAAGAAAGCTTTCATCAGCGGCAGGGGTTCGAGATATTGCTTACCCTCAGCAAAGGCAGCGAGGGACAGCGCAGGATGTGCCAGGATGCCATCGATCGTTGGTGGTGGCCTTCCGTCATGATGTTTGGCCCTAACGACGATGCATCTCCTCATAGCGCGCAGAGCATGCAATGGAAGATCAAGCGGTTCTCCAATGACGAGCTGCGTCAGCGATTTGTAGATGTATGTGCTGAGCAGGTGAAGTTATTAGGTATGACCTTGCCCGACCCTGATCTGAAATGGAACGAACAGCGGCAGCATTATGATTTTGGCGCCATCAATTGGGACGAATTTTGGAATGTGGTGAAGGGTAATGGCCCTTGTAATAAAGAAAGACTGGCCGCCAGAGTACGGGCCCATGAAGAAGGCGCCTGGGTAAGAGAGGCCGCGACAGCATACGCAGCAAAGCAACAAGCTGCACAGCAGAAGGAAATTGCCTGACAGGCCCGGCACCGGCCGGCCAGGCCGTAAAAGTAAAATTCAATAATAGCACATTATGGCAGCAGAAAATCAATGGCCCCTATGGGAAGTATTTATCCGCAGCAAACAGGGCCTCGACCACAAACATGCGGGCAGCCTTCATGCCGCAGATGCACAGATGGCTATCGAGAACGCCCGCGATGTCTATACCCGCCGGATGGAAGGTGTGAGCATCTGGGTGGTGGAGAGCAAATATATCCATGCCTCCAGCCCCGATGATGCCACCGCTTTCTACGAGCCTGCCAATGACAAGGTCTACAGACATCCGACCTTTTATGATCTGCCCGACGAATTAAAGCATATGTAATGACTCATTCAACAGCGCTCATTCAATATACCCTGCACCTGGCAGACGATAGCCTGATCCTGGGTCATCGCAACAGCGAGTGGACAGGGCATGGCCCTATTCTTGAACAGGACATCGCGCTTTCCAACATTGCGCTGGACCTGATAGGACAAGCCAGGAATTTCTATCAATATGCGGCTGAGCTCAGCAATGCGGCACCCGCCGGTCTGACAGATGCATCGAGCCGCAGGACCGCCCCCACTCCCTCAAATGGCACCCGCGGACGGGTCACAGAAGACCAGCTTGCCTATCTCCGCGACGGCTGGGACTTTAGGAATTGTCTCCTTGTAGAACAGAGCAATGGCGATTGGGCAAAGACCATCCTCCGGCAGTTCTTTTTCAGCGCCTATCAAACAGCCCTTTATGAACAACTGGCACAGGGCAGGGATAAGACCCTGGCCGCCATTGCCGCCAAATCGCACAAAGAAGGAATATATCACCTTCGCTGGAGCAGCGAGTGGGTCATCCGGCTGGGCGATGGCACAGAAGAGAGTCACACCCGGATGAACAATGCCCTGGATGAACTTTGGAAGTTCACCGGTGAATTACATACCCCAGCCCCGTATGAGCTGGAAATAGCCGCTAAAGGTATTGGTCCCGGCCTTTCAACGCTGCACCCCTTATGGGAAGAAAAAGTAAAAGAAGTATTGAACGAGGCTGGGCTGTCCTGCCCCCGTTCCGTATGGATGCAGACGGGCGGCAAGGAAGGAAGACATACCGAACAGTTAGGGTATGTCCTGGCGGAAATGCAATTTTTACAAAGAGCTTATCCCGGATGTGAATGGTGACGACGAATAAAAATATAGATATTGCCGCAGTATGGAAGCTGCTGGGAGAGATCCTCGATCCGGAAGTACCTGTATTATCTATATTGGACCTCGGTATTGTTCGTGATGTACGGGTCGCTCAACCCGGGGAAGCGTCCGGCCATGACCAGCTGGCTCCCCATAAAGCCTCCGGCCATGACCAGCTGGAGATAGTCATAACTCCGACGTATAGTGGCTGCCCAGCCATGGATGTCATACGGATGCAGATAAGAATGGTGCTGGCGCAGCATGGATACGAGGACGTCAGGGTTACGACCGTACTTTCTCCAGCCTGGACCACCGAATGGATGAGCCAGGAGGGAAAGGATAAGTTACGGGCTTACGGTATCGCCCCGCCCAACCCCTTGCAGCAGGTATGCCAGATCAGACCCTTCCACCGGGAAGAGGCCGTGCAATGTCCTCATTGCGGGAGCTATCATACCAGCCTGATCAGCGAGTTTGGAAGTACCGCTTGCAAATCGCTTTATAAATGCGATAACTGCAAAGAGCCTTTTGATTATTTCAAATGCCATTGATAATATGTCTTCTGTATTATTCGAGATCCGCGATCACATCGCCTTTATCACGCTCAACAGGCCCGATAAGTTAAATTCGTTCAACAGGGAGATGGCTCTTCTGTTGCAGAACAGGCTGGATGAATGCGCCAGTCTTCATGAAGTAAGGGCCGTATACCTCACAGGCGCCGGCAGGGGTTTCTCCGCCGGTCAGGACCTGGCTGAAGTGGTCGACCCCAATGGTCCACCCATGTCTAAGTTGTTGGCAGAACATTATAATCCCATCATCACCCGGATACGTCATCTTCCCAAACCCGTCCTGGCCGCTGTCAGGGGAGTTGCCGCTGGCGCAGGCGCCAATATCGCCCTTTGTTGTGATGTGGTGATAGCATCCACCTCCGCCTCGTTCATACAGGCTTTTTCGAAAATTGGGCTCATCCCCGACAGCGGCGGCACTTTTTTCCTGCCAAGACTGATAGGCTGGCAGCGTGCTTCAGCCATTGCCATGCTCGGTGACAGGATCGGCGCTGCCGAGGCCGAAAGGATGGGTATGATATATAAGGTATATGAGGATGGTGAGTTCGAAGGCGCTTCGATGACGCTGGCATCCGTGCTGGCACAATTGCCTACCAGGGCGCTGGCGTATACGAAACATGCGCTTAATAATTCCGCCGTCAACTCTCTCGAAGCCCAGTTGTCGTTGGAGGATGAGCTGCAGCAGCGGGCCGCCGGGACAAAAGACTATGCAGAAGGCGTACAGTCCTTCTTACAGAAGAGGCCGGCTGAATTCAAAGGCGAGTGACCCGTCGCCGCCAGCCCCCGTCATTGGTTGAGTAACAGATCACAATATCATTATGCATAAAAGTAAAGCAACGCGCATCGTCGACGCCATGATGGAGAAGGATCATTTTAGTCTTTGGCTCGGCATCATCCGGCTGGAGGAAAGAGAAGGCTATTGCCGCCTCCAAATGGTCGTTCGTTCCGAAATGTGTAATGGATTTGGCATTGCGCATGGTGGCATTACCTATTCGCTTGCCGACAGCGCCCTCGCTTTTGCATCCAACAGCCAGGGACAGCATGCCGTGTCTATCGAGACCTATATTTCTCATATTCGCCCCTTACAGGCCGGGGATGGGATCATCGCTACTGCAAAAGAGGTCAGCGCCGGTAATAAGATCTCCATCTATGAAGTGAGGATAGAAAAAGAGACAGACGGGGAACTGGTAGCGCTGTTCAAAGGCACCGTCTATCGCAAGGCCGAGGAATGGCAGGTGTAAAAACAGCCCCAGCCTGCCCTGGCCCAGGCGCTGGCAGGTCTAAAACTCAATTGATATGATCTACGAATACAAAGGATACAGACCCGTCGTCGACCCTTCGGCATTTATCCATCCCCAGGCCGCTGTCACCGGCAATGTGGTCATTGGGGCGAATGTGTACATCGGTCCCGGCGCTGCCATCCGCGGAGACTGGGGCCGTATCATCATTGAAGACGGCTGTAACATACAGGAAAATTGTACCATCCATATGTTCCCCGGCGTCACCGTCTGGCTGCATGAAGGCGCGCACATCGGGCATGGGGCCGTTATCCATGGAGCCGTCATTGGACGCAACTGCCTCGTGGGAATGAACAGCGTTATCATGGACAATGTCCGGCTGGGAGAAGAATGCATCGTAGGCGCCCTTACGTTCATCAAGGCCGGTACAGATATTCCCCGCCGGAGCATGGTCGTCGGCAATCCTGGCAAGATCATCAAAGAAGTGTCCGATGAAATGATCCAGTGGAAGACAGAAGGGACCGCCCTGTACCAGGCCCTGCCCGAAGACATGCGCACCAGCTGGAGGGAATGTGAACCTTTGACTGAGCCGCCAAAAGAAGACCCCGCAAAAGATCAGTCATCTCCTTTATACAAACCCTGGAAATAACATCACTGATCTTTGTATTCCAAAATATCGGCAGGCTGGCACTCCAACGCCTTGCAAATAGCTTCCAGCGTGCTGAACCGTATAGCCTTCGCCTTTCCCGTTTTGAGTATCGAAAGATTCGATAATGTCAGGCCTACTTTTTCCGACAGCTCGTTCAACGACATCTTCCGCCTGGCCATCATCACGTCGAGATTTACAATGATCGGCATAGTTTTATACGGTTAATTCGTTTTCTGTTTGGATTTCGATGCCTCTCTTAAAGATCTGTGCTATAACAAAAAGGGTCACCCCCATAAACAACCATACATCGGCCCCGCCTAAACGTAAATACTGCACATCCGGCATCGTTACCCCCTGTTTGACCATCCATGCCGAATATTTAGCACCCCACCAGGAGCATATGCCGATAAACAGGGACAGATACGATACCCTAAAAACGAAACGCTGGACATCCTTGTTGAATGGCTGCGACATATCCAGCTTTTTATCGTGCAGGATCTTTATGATCCAGTAAAATAACAAGGCCCTCATCACCGCCGCGAGACACATCATCGAGGTTATTACCAGGAAATAGCCGGGGTCATGCTGATAAAGGGCCGACAGGTTCAGACCTTCCCAAAAATTCCTGGCGCCAACGGGGTTGACCACCAACGTGAAGAATGTATTGAATATAAATCCCCCGGCCTCGATGCACACGCCGACAAATATTATCCATGACAGGATGTATAATACCTTCAGGATTTGTTTTGTAGTAATTTCCATACTTGAATTGTTTATTTGAAGATTGATAGATCAAAAATAATAATTATTTATTGATAAACAATAAATATTAAACAATTAATAATAAAATTCTGTTGAATAACGCGTAACGCCATCATTCCTAATCTGTTATTTCCTCCCCGATCTTTGCCGTATCTTTGCTCCCTTCTTGAAAAAAGTAAAGCACAGGTGGAAAAATCAAACTTTGTAGACCAGATCAGGATCTTTGCCCGAAGCGGACATGGCGGCCCAGGCAGCAAACACTTCATGCGCACCAAGTTCAATGCCATGGCAGGCCCCGATGGCGGTGATGGAGGCAGGGGTGGTCACATCATCCTTAGGGGCAGCAAGCATCTGTGGACCCTTTTACACCTGCGCTACTATAAGAACGTACTGGCGGAAAATGGCGAGGCAGGCAGCGGCAATAACTGCACCGGCCGGTTTGGCAAAGACATCATCATCGAAGTGCCGTTGGGAACCATTGCCCGGGACGAAGAGACGGGCAAAAAGGAGGCGGAAATACTGGATGACGGGCAGGAACTCGTTTGGATGCGTGGCGGAAAAGGAGGTCTCGGCAATGCCAATTTCGCCACCCCTACCAACCAGGCGCCAGAACATGCACAGCCCGGACTTCCC